>Ga0209417_1000705_pt1 | contig 72401 bp, 69 predicted proteins | sample RifGroF2_FD_184002 | JGI IMG/M metagenome (GOLD analysis project Ga0209417, IMG submission 184002) | Groundwater microbial communities from Rifle, Colorado, USA - Groundwater F2 (SPAdes) (version 2) | ecosystem: Environmental > Aquatic > Deep subsurface > Groundwater | place: Rifle, Colorado... | reverse complement strand
TCAGCCGGGCGATTGCTTTAAGTTTTTCCACATCACTCTGATGCCGGAAATCACCGCTTTCCGAAATTCTCAGCTTTTCGAATTCGAACTTGCATAGTTCATAAACAAAAAGTTCCGGAGTGCACATATCCCAGAACCGGGCCTGATGACTCCGATGGCCACGAACAGCGGCGAAAGCTCGTTCCGGATATTTCGCATAGCAATGTTTAGCTACCTGGCACAACCCGAGTTCCTGGGAGGGGCAACTAAGCGAGGGTGTCATATTGAAAAAAGCCGTTGTTTCCAAAGCTGAATAGCGTATGTATCATGATGTTGATCTTTTGCGGATTAAGGCATCAGATTATCATCAGCCATCGAGAGATACCCCTGATCGGAGATAATCAGGTGATCGAGAACCGAAAGATCCAGGAACTGTGCAGCATCCTTAATTTTCTTGGTGATTTTGAGATCCGCTTCCGATGGGCTGAGGTTTCCGGAGGGATGATTGTGAGCCTTATGTAAAGCTTTACATAAGGCTCATTATGTAAAGTAAAAGGTTATGTAAAGTAGCGCAGGTAACACGTTCATTTATAAGGGATATTGAAGAAAACACTTTACATAATATTTTTATGATTTGAGGGAAATCCCTCAATAAGCGAAATCCGTACAACTCCATGGATTGAACCTGACTTGCATTGAACTTCCGGTTGCAATGCTTTAATTATCGGGATTATTCACATCCCTAAGTCATTGATATTATGGACAAACAAATCAAGAATTTTAATGAGTTGACTTCTAATGCTGCTAATTATCTGGAGTCTCAACTTTCTTATTCACGCAGGACTGTTGGCGAATACCGGAAAAGGTGGAATCGAATTCGAAGTATGATGGACTCCCACGGGATCCGGGATTATAATCATGATGTTGGAATACAAGTACTTCGTCATGAGTTTAAGGATCGCGGTATTACAGAACTTTCAGTTAATGAAAGATTTTTTTGGAATAGCGTCAAGAGGCTTTCGGAATTTCAAGAGACTGGCAAAATTAAGGTCCCCAACCTCCCTCATAAAAATGAAATTGTTTTTAGCGGGCCTATTGGAGGGATAATTGCAGATTTTCTGGATTATAAAAGAGTGGAAAAAAGATTGTCGATCATTCGTATGCATTGTTACCAGCTTAACCTTTCCCGGTTTTTGGACTATTGCAATGAGAAAGGAATTTGTTCGATAGATGCTATCAACCTGACTGTGATCCTTCATTTTATTGGCGATCTGGAAAGGAAGAAACTATCTGTGGGTGTGATTCTTTCAACCCTCAAAGGATTTTTGAAGTATGTTTTTGAACAGAAGTATATAGCTACTGACTTATCTATTAAACTCCCTAAATACAAAACTGTTAACCAACCGAAACTTCCCTCAACCTATTCAAAGGAGGAAATAGAAAAACTCCTAATGACAGTTGAACGGAGCAGCCCATCTGGGAAGCGGAATTATGCTATTATCATTATTGCTGCGAGGCTGGGCCTAAGGGCCTCTGACATTTCAAGATTGCGGTTCGGGAACCTGCATTGGAATACCTGTACCATTGAAATTCAGCAAATTAAAACTGGGAAAGAATTAGTGCTTCCCTTGTTACCAGATGTCGGTAATGCCATTATTGACTATTTGAGATATGGTCGTCCAAAATCAGAGGAGCCCTACGTGTTTTTAACGGAACGGCCACCCTACGGACCTTTCACCACAAGCAACGTGGTCACGCATGTTGTTCAAAGAGCATTCAGTAAAGCAGAAATTAACGTCAAAGGGAAACGGTCTGGCCCCCATGCCCTGCGCCATAGTTTGGGATTTAGAATGCTGGAACAAAGCACTATACTTCCGGTAATCTCGGAAGTACTGGGTCATGAGAATACAGAATCCACCAGGTATTATCTCAGAATCGATCTCCAATCAATGAAGCAATGCCTGCTGGATGTTCCGCCGGTAGCAGCTGGTTTTTATGAGCAGAAAGGGGGCGCTTTTTATGAATAAGAGTTTTAACAGCCGATATGGCTTGCATATCAAGCAATTTATTGAGCTGAAAAGAGCGCTTGGCTTTAAGTATAAAACGGGTGCCGTAATTTTAGCCCAAATGGATAGCCTGGCAGAGAAACGAGCGGAAATATCCCCAGGCATAACGAAAGAGTTTGCGGAAATTTGGAGTAACAAACGATCCTGTGAATCTGTTTCTTACACTTATTGCAGGGTCAGCCATCTTGCGCAATTTTCTTCCTATCTGGTGGATTTGGGAATCCAATCCTATATACCAAGGCTGCCACGTTTTCCGCAAAGCACATTCATTCCTTACATTTATTCGCATGATGAGATTGTTGCCTTGTTTAAAGCTTGTGATGAGTTAAGACTCAGAGAATTGAACATGAGTTCCTGTTTGTTCTGCATGCCTGCTCTGATCAGGTTTTTATATAGCACAGGACTCCGGATCGGTGAAGCACTGGCTTTGAGGGATGAAGACATCAACCTGAATGAAAACTATTTACGCGTGAAGGATGGTAAGAATGGGAAGGAGCGGATGATCCCCATTTCAGAATCCCTGGCATCTGTTTGTGAAGAATATGTAAAATATCGAGACCTGCTTCCTCTCGGGAATACAAAATCCGGATACTTCTTTGTCAAACTTGATGGAAGCAGATGTAGTCAGAATATAAGTAAATGGTTTAAGAAATGCCTGGGTAAAGCTGGTATACAGTATGTTGGACGCAATCATGGCCCACGCATTCACGACCTCAGGCATACATTCGCCGTTAACTCGCTGGCCAATATGGCTGAAGCCGGGATAGATCTTTATGCCTCGCTGCCGATACTCTCCGGCTATTTGGGGCATCAGTCCCTGAGTGCAACCAATCATTATGTCCGGATAACTGCAAACCGATATCCGGAATTGATTAAAGATGTAGAGATGATCTGTTTAGATGTATTTCCAAAATTCAAAAACTATGAAGCCGACTGATTTTTCACACTATATATCCGATTTTATTTCAAGGTATTTACCCAACGAAAAGGGGGCAAGTGTCAATACAATTACAGCTTACAGAGATACGTTCCTGTTGCTTTTGACTTTCACCCAACACGAGAAGCAGGTAAAGATTGAAAAACTGACCATTGATAAAATCACCAAAGAAACGATCGTGGAGTTTCTTGACTGGATTCAAAAGAAGAGAAATTGCAGTAATGCTACCCGAAATTCACGCCTGGCAGCCATTCATTCTTTTTACCGGTATTTGCAATACGAGAGTTTGGATTATGTGCATGAATGCCAGAAGATTTTATCCATCAAACTCAAAAAATCCAAAAAAGAAAGCATGAACTACCTGACAATTGACGGAATAAAATTGCTTTTAAAGCAACCCAACACAACAACCTCAAGAGGAAGACGTGATCTGGCGCTCCTTTCTCTTATGTACGATACCGGGGCCAGAGTACAGGAAACAATCGATTTAACGCCTTCCATGCTAAGACTCAACAAGCCAGCCACCATTAAGATTGTCGGAAAGGGTAATAAAGCAAGGTTGGTCCCGATGCTGGACGCTCAAGTTGAGCATCTTAAAAACTATCTCAGGGAGAATCGATTAGAAGAACCGTTCGCTAATATGTACCCTCTGTTTTTCAATAGCAGAAAGGAAAGACTCACTCGTGCCGGCATCAATCATATTGTTCAGAAATATTTTACAATGGCCAGAAAAGAGAATGCAATGATCATCCCCGAGAAAATAAGCTGCCACACCCTCAGACATTCCAAAGCGATGCATTTGCTCCAGGCTGGTGTGAATCTGGTCTATATCCGGGACATTTTGGGCCATGTATCCATTCAAACCACGGAGATTTATGCCCGGGCAGACTCCAAACAGAAACGCGAAGCTTTAGAAAAAGCATACATCAATGTCAATCCGAAAGAAGAACCATTATGGACGAATGACCAAAGCTTGGTTGCCTGGTTGAAGAAATTCTGATATTATTATGTAAAGTAATTTCTTGCTAACTCGTTTACAATGTAGGTGTTTCACATGCTACTTTACATAACCATTTACTTTACATAATGAGCCTTATGTAAAGCTTTACATAAGGCACATAATCACCCCTCCGGGAACTTCTCTCCCAGCGATGCAGACCTTAAAATCACCAAGAAGATCAAGGATGCATCCGCATTGCTGGATCTCTCGCTCCTGGATCATCTGATCGTTTCGAGTCAAGGCTATTTGTCTCTGGCAGATGATAATCTGATGCCTTAATTCTTTCATCAACAATCCATTGGGTGTGCTTGATACCCGTAACAAGTCCGAAAGGAATCGGCATTTTTCACATGATAACATTGAATATCACATGGCTGCACGGGAAATATCCATGCGGCGAAATCAATGCAGCACTGGGAACGGTGGAAATCTTTGAATCGGATTTCTTCGCCCAGGGCGATGATGTATATCGAATTATTGAAGAAATCCTGGCAATCTGGTTGAAATCCGATGTTTCTGTTGAGCAGGCATTTGCATCCTGGATTTGCCTGAACTTTTGATTATCCTGGGGTGGCCACCGGTCACCCCTTTATTTGTTCCTTTTTACTTTGAGGCACCAAAGTTCAAAAAGGAAGCAAAAACTTCAAAATGCTGCCGGCGCACATTGGGATTGCTCCGGAAGACCGCGTTTCGGAAGCTTTCAATAATGGTATCACCGCAGAATCGGAACGACCCAGCCAGAAACATTCCGTCATGTGGGGTTTGCAGTTGGCCAGCCTTGGAGCATCCATGCATCCTATCCATAATACCGGAATAAAAACCGGGCCCTGACCGCATCGCAGGTCATCTTCACGATTGCGGTGATATACCCTCCCATTTCTGTGGCGATTTTCGAATGTTAACCCAATTCCCACGTTACCGACGATGATCGGGTTAGCCCCATTTTTTAAATACCCTTCTCCGATGCAGATTTTTCCTGGTTGCAAGTCCTCATGACAAATCAGCTTTTTATACCTCAAATTATCCGCGAAGAAAGTTCGTTCTCCGGCTTTCACAATGATTTTCTCGGCATATCCTCAGTGCCTTCCGGTATTCCAATTCCTCATTGATGATTTCCTCCAATCTGCACTCTGTGAGGATCGTATATTTTTTTAAATAAAAAACGTCATGAAAACTTACGAAAAAATCTACATCGGAAAAGGGAAAAAAGTTGCCAACCTCGACATCGTCAAGGTAACCTGCAAACTGGAAGACCTCGAGTCAATCGCTTATGAAATGGAAGGAACAAAGTATGTCACTTTCGAGATCGCTAGAATGAAGGAAGCCGACACTTACGGCAGAACCCATTCCGCTTTTTACAACAAAATGCACGAAACACCTGATGCTCCGAAGGCTCCGGTCAAAGGAAAAGGCAAACCGAAAACAAAGAAACTTCAACTCCAAACGGAACTGGCTGAGCCGCTCCCCTTCTGATGGGTGACTCCGCAGGAAAAAGCCTCGGAAACGGGGCTTTTTTTCTAACCATTTTTCCCGACTTGATTATCAAGTTAGCGGGCCTGTCAACCAGCATCTTGCCGGAATTGATTTACCGGCAAATCCTCTCTCAAAACCGGTGTTAGTGATGATTTTTCGAGCAACTTGATAATCTGGGATTTACTTGTTTGTGAAATATTATGGTACTTAAATTCTAATGGCCGATTGGTGTATATGGATCAGAAGCGGATCTTTTCATCAGGATTTGTTTCTGATCTTTATCTAACGCTATGATATAATCGGCTGGATCAACAGCGATTCCATCTTTTCGAATCTCAAAGTGAACATGTGGACCGATTACCATGCCTGTGTTTCCTACTTCTCCAATGACTTGACCCCTTAATATTACCTCATGCTCCTTAACCAAAGTTTTATTCAAATGAGCGTAGAAAGTCTCATACCCATTACTATGCTCAATCAAAACATACATTCCATACCCATTCCTAGCCCTACTATTGGAGATTTCTTTGACAACACCATTGTCGGAGGCTAAGACTGGCGTTCCTATTGAAGCATTAATATCAATCCCAGGGTGCGGTCGATTGATACCTAAGATTGGATGCATCCTATTCAGACTGAAATTTTCGGATATCCTATAACTTGCATCTGGTCTTAACGGAAAATTGAATACATTTTCTGATGTTTCCAATGACAATTCAGTTGGTTTTGCACTGCAGGAGAAAACAAGCAATGCACCTATTAGAAGAGGAATGATAATCAGATATCTTAAGCCAGCATACGGCTTTTCCTTTTTAATCGCCATAAGCAGACGCCTTTTCAGAGAAGACCCCTCGAAATAACTTGCCAATTTCCGATTGGATCTGGCTATCGCTTCCTTTTGGTGCGACCGGGCATAATCTAACAGAGGTATTCCATCTTTCAGAACTGCATCATCAGCCAGGAATTCATGGCATTCTTTTAAAGTTCTCTTATATAAGATGATAAGGGGATTGAACCAAAGCAAGATGTGGACAAATTCTACCAGGAATAAGTCCATGGTATGCCTTTGCCTGACATGTGCCAATTCATGGGCTATGACTAGATTGTAATCTGATTTTCCATTTCTGCCCTCATCTAGAAATATCCATCTGAAAAATGAAAATGCCGGCAATTGTGATCCTGTTACGAAAGTGATCTTTTGATTTCGATGGACGGTATTACGTATCCGTATTTTGATGATTTGTATTACACCAAGCAAAGCTCTTAACGTAAATAAAGCCACGCCATTCCAATAGAATATCCACCATGGAAACGGACCCGATATGCTTCCAGGATTCTGTATTTCAGAAATCTGCAAAGGACCGGGCATTGCCCGGAGGGATTGTCCAATGTTTGAGGATCCATCGACCGGAGAAGTAATCCAATCGGGCAATATGGGTAAATCACCAGTAAACATTGGAATATTTATTAGTGGTATGATCCATGGAAGAATTATTCCGGATATAAGAAATGCCCGGTTTTTATGAAAATGTCTGACTGATCTGAAAGACAGTTGATAAACACTAAGAAAAACAATGATGAGGAGACTCACCTTGATCAAGTAAATGAGATAGTTGTACATGGCGTCATAGTTCTCGTTTTCCAATTTGTTCCTTAATAATCTTTTCAATCTCCTTCAGATCTTCAACTGTTAGTGCTTCATCCGAAGCATAGAATGATGCAAACTTTGAGAAAGATCCCTGGAAATAATTTCCTAATACTCCTTTAAACTGCCCTTTCAGATAATCTTCACGACTTATCAGTGGGTAATACTGCCGGTTGTTCCCGAACATTTTATACCCGATGAATTCCTTTTGATTCAGAATACGCAGCATGGTAGAGACAGTAGTATAAGCAGGCTTAGGTTCAGGGAATGAGTCAGTCATTTCTCTAAGGAATGCTGTTCCCAAGTCCCAAAGTTGCTGCATGACCTGTTCTTCGACCTTTGTTAATGTTTTCATAACTCAAATGTATTACTAAGTTTTTAATAACTCCAAATTATTTTTAATAATAATATTAAACAATTCGTTATTGATTGATTATTAATGAGATATTTTAAGAAGGCAATGTCCGTCGTTCTCATCTTAAGTGAAACGCCAAAAGAACCACGCCACCTTGCAAGCACTTACTGAATGGGCCATTGAAATTTCGAGAATCAACAGCAATACAGGAGTGAATGCCAACCTTGCCTATCCCATCAAAGGAAACCCCTCACCAGGGATTCTTTTATTACCATTTTACCTGACTCCTTATTGATTGGATCTGATTCTTAGATGCTTATTAATGACTGCACAAAGTTATTCGCAACCTCTGATCGGTAAAGGGATTACGGCCGGCAGGTTTCATTTTTGCCTGGACCGGCCTCCATTGCTCCGCACTCGGTCAGTTTGCGGGTACACAAACAGACATTCGCCCTTGACCTGATCCTAATCCTTCTCAGCCTGATGCGCATCATTAATCAGGCGTGCCGGATGCCATGACAAATCCCAAAGGCATGGGTAACAATCAATGCTTCAATTATTCTCATTCGGCAACCTCAAAGTCGAAGGTTCTACAGCCATTTTCAACCTTTGCTCTTCCCTGGATTGTCCCTCAGAAAAGCTCAATCTCTGCAAACAGCCTGAAAAATGCTATGCGAAAAAATCGGAAAGACTGTTTCCCAATGTGATCCGGCACCGGAACTTCCAGGCTAAATTCTGGGAGATGTTCACTCTGGAATTATTCGTCTATGAACTGAATAAGTTCAGCTACAACAAGCTCAGGTTTTCCGAATCCGGTGATTTCAGATCCCAGAAGGATGTTGATAAAGCTTCTGCGATAGCTGATCTGCTTGATGTTCCGGTTTGGACCTACACAGCCAGGCGGAATCTGGACTTCACAAACCTTCCGGAAAACTTTACAGTTAACGGCTCCGGGTTTATGATCGACAACCTGTTCAATGTTATTGCGGATCCGATCGGACTGCCGGGAGTCATCTGTAAATCGGATTGCCGCATCTGTAATTACTGTTCCAACAAATCCGGTTTGATTTTTAACTGCAAAATCCACTAATCGTGAAAAAGCAAGTCTATTTCTGCACAAGTCAGCATTTTCACCCGACTCAGGATCCATTTCCACCGCTATGTTTGGTCTGGATTGCAGTTAAAGGTCATTACGACAAGGTCCGTTCAAAGGTTTATAAATCGCACGATTTCGTCCAAATGATGAACCTGGCAAGGGAACTGGCTGCCGAGAAACAAATTGGACTGACGGTTCTCTCGACAAATATAGAGCCGGAGGTAATTTACCAGATGAATGAATCGGTTCCATGACCAGAAAAACAATGTTCTCATGGGTGTTACTTCTATCGTCAGGCTTTTCTATTATCCTTTTGCTAAAATGATATCGGTTCAATACTTAAGGCAGATCCACTAATTCGAAAAACCCAACCCTGGGTGGAAAATCATCTGGGATTTTTACAACTGTCATCGGGTGGTTAACGAGTTTCGTAAAATGGGTACAGGAAGCCACCTATTCCATCCGGCAGATCAAGGAGATGGTACTCGATGATATCACCCGGCAGAACCTTCAGAGTTCCATCGAAGAAATCAACACCATGGCCGGCAGCCTGATGCGAAACGGAATCAAACAGAAGGAGGCGTATGACCGGGCGCTGAAACTCTATAATCAGTCGCGTGAGCAGCAGGTGGCTGCCCTGAAACAGCAAATCGAAACCGCCACCGGGGTGGAAAAAGAGGGCTTGGAAAAACGGCTCGCGATACTACAGGCTGAGCAGACCGCTGTTAAAGATCACTATACCGAGCTCAAGAAACTCGAATCCGGAAAGGGACCGGGAAAATCAAACAGCAAAGATCTGCTGAAGGCTTTGGAAGAGGCTCATCAGGAGCGGATGCTGAAAATAACAACGCAGTATGCCCAGGAACTGATCAATAAGCAGCGGCATGATGCTGAAATGTTATCCGAAGAGTTGGCGTATATCCAGGCTGAGATTGCCCTCAAAAAGAAACTGGGAGAATCCACGGTTGAGCTTCAATTGAAATATCAGGACAAACTTGTCTCCATAAGTGATGAAGTTAAAAAACAGTACGAAGCCCTGGTAGAGGAGAACCGGAAGTCCTACGAAGATCTCAACAAGCAGGCCGATGACTACATCGAAAAGATGCTGGAGGGTGAGGACCAGCTGGCCGATCAGCGGATCGATACGGAGAAAGCCGTAACGGAATCCATTCAGAAGATCCGAGAGCAGGATTTGAAGAAAGAGCAGGAGACGCTTCAGGATCGTGCGCAGTTGTATCAGAAGTTGATTGAAACCCTGAGCTCTGCCGTTTACGATTTCGCCTCAGATTCAGAAGATGGCATGAGGCAATTCGCCAAGACCATCCTGAATTTCGCACTGGATCTTCTCAGCAAACAAGTTCAGATTGCCGTGGCCGGTGTCACCGTTCAATCCCTAGCATCTGCAGAATCCGTGGCCACCTATGGGGCTGCCGGTATCGCAAAGGCTGCACTTCTTGTAGGACTAATCGAGGCGGCTTTCGCAGGAGTAAAAGGTCTGGCCAACAGAGGGATCGACACCTATTACGATCAAAAGCAGAGTAATACAAAGAAGGGCTATTATTACGGTGGCTTCACTCCGGATGGATACTGGGATCAACAGCAAGGCGAAGTTCACTCTGGAGAATTTGTGGCCAACCGCTATGCTGTAAGAAACCCGGATGTTCGCCGGTTCCTGGATGTCTTTGACCTGGCACAGCGATCGGGACAAATCCGGAGCTTAAATACGCAGGCGATCTTAAGAGCGGTGGAAAGCAGAAAATTTGGGTATTCAACTGGAGGTTTTGTGCCGGCTTTGGCTAGCCCTTCCCTCTCGGCAAACGGAACGGATCCGGAGCTGAAAGCTATGCTTGCATCCAGTGTCCGGGTTATGGCAAAGCTGAACGACCAGCTCAGCTCCGGGATTCGTTCGTTTCTTGTGTACTCAGATTTGGAGAGAAAAGAGAGGGAGATTAAATCGATCCGGTCAGAGACTTCGATGAACTCGTAAAAAATGGATTACTCCCAGGGTCCATTTGCCTAGTGTCGGCAGGTGAATTAGGGAGAATAATGTTCATTTATTGATCTACTTTTAGTGATTTAACACAGGTTCAATGTTGATCCGGTTATTGGACAGATACTCATCAACCTGTCTTTTTAACTGGGCTCTTTCTTCCAGGCTTAGAATTTTGGGACTAAAGGTTCCGCTATTTCCAAATCGGTTCAAGTATAAAAAACCGGTTTGACAATTAACAAACCACTCCTTTCCATTCAGGACAACGGGGACTAAATTTCTTTCCATATTCCGACATTTGGAAGTACCAATATATAGCACATTTTTGATTATGAACCCTTTAATGAATTATTTTTATCAACCGTCTGACGCCTCTGGTTTCAAAGGGAATTGGAGGGTAAAAGTGGTTCCAATCTCCTTCGTGCTTGCCACCCAAATGCGAGCTCCGATGGCATCCAGCATCTTTTTGGTGATCGACAGGCCCAGTCCGATCCCTTCAAACTTCCGGGTAAAACTGGTGTCTTCCTGGGAGAAGGGTTCGAATAATTTTTGACGGTATTCCTCCTTGATCCCAATTCCGGTATCCTGAATATCCAATTTGATTGACGGGGGGTTGTCCTGGTAAAGTTTAACAGAAATGTACCCTTGATACGTATATTTAATGGCGTTGTCCAGAACATTTGAAATGCTGTGAACCACGCAGTATTCGTCACTTTCGAACACTACTTTGCCGACGGTATTTTCATAGGTAAGTTCCAGGCTCTTACTTCTGGCAAGTAGGCGGAATTCTTGTACCAGACCATTCAGGATAGCATCAAGATCCATCAGTACCGGGTTGATTTTAAATAAACCGGTCTGAAGTCGCGACAGGCTTAAAATCAGGTCTATGGTTCGCATTAACCGTTGACTGGAATTGGCTATGATCGGAAAATATTTTTCTGCTATCCCTGGGAGAACTTCCTCGATTTCTTCTTTAAGGAGTTCGGAGAATCCAATAATCGCATTGAGTGGAGTCCTGATTTCATGGGACAGATTTGCGATGAAATAATCCTTTAACTGGTTCGCTTGTTCCGCTGAGACTTTGGCTTCCATCAGGTCCTGAACCATTTTCTTTGATGCAGTGATATCCCGGCTTACACCAACTAACCCGACAACCTTTCCACTTTTATTGCGGATTGGGATTTTGTTGGTTTCGGTCCACCCGATTTGACCGCTTTGATCGCAAGAGGGCTCTTCATGATTTAAAAGTGGTATACCAATCTCCATCAAAGTCTGCTCATCCTGAAAATATTGCTGAGCAAGTTCTTTTGGATAGAGGTTAAAGTCTGTTTTTCCGATTATTTCTTTCGGCGAAAGAAATCCCGTATGTATGGCAACTCCATTATTCGCAACAATGAAACGTCCATCGCGGTCCTTAAAGAAAATTCGATCTGGCAGACTGTCAATCAGCGTCCTGAGTCTAAGTTTCTCATCGAGAAGCTGCCTTTGGGCATCATTCCTTTCTTTCTCTATTCGCTCTGTATCCCGATAAATGCTCTTACTTAACCGAATAATGAATACTGGAGTGATAATGCTGAAAATCAGTGTTAATGAGGCAGCAAGAACAGCATGGTCTGTAATCCCAATCGAGATTAGTTTTACTTGAACGAGTCCTTGGATCAGGATGGCCGAAACCATGAGCGGTAAGACTACCCGCATCAACCTACCCCGGGGTGTTGACCGATTAAAGAATTTTGTAATAAAACTTTCCTGTTCGGCCATACCAACCAGCGCCAAACCCAGTGCGGAGAAACATAAACAAGTGGTTGCAGCCATGGGGATTATTTTACCACCGTATAAGAACGGCGTTCCAAACAGATATCCCAAAAATCCAATAACCCCGGCATTTCCTATAATAAATCCAGCCATGTTAACCATTCGGAGTTTCTGTTGATCGGGTTTTTTGGATTGGCTAAAGTGATATGCAATACCGATTAGTAAGAATAAACCCCCAGTAATGGGAGACATCCGATGAATTGGGAATTGGTTCAGCATTTCCCTGGCCGGGAACAATAAGTTCTCAAGGGTCAGATCAATCTTCAGAAAACTCTGAATCAATTTCAGAGTGGTATAGATTGACACCATGCCGGTAATCCAAATCAGGGCAGTTCTGGTTTTTGGTTTAGGTTTTCCTGCACCTTCAATCAACAACACAATACCGTAAAGAACAAATATCAACCCCGTGTCCGGCGCCATGGGAATGTAATCTTCCTTTATCCTGGCCATTATAAGAAAAAAGTCCATGAAGCTTAATACTGCCATGGACCCGAGGATTATCAGGATCCCACCCATGACTTGTATTGTAAGGTAATAGGTCGGTTTGTTACCGATCAGGGAATTGTTTTTCATCTGTAAAGGGTTCGTTATCTCAAAGTTAGTTCAAGAATAGATACAGTGTCACTAAAAGTGTAAATAAATCCTTGACACTGGGATAAATAGGTAAACCGGGAACTCCAGGAAGGAGCACCCAATTGTTGTCCTTTATCCAGGAGCATCCCTTCAATAGATTTGGTTGAAAACAACCAAATATGTTTCGAATTCTGATCGCCTACCTCGAGGAGAAACCTCAATCCGGATTGGCCGGTACCGGTGGATCCTTTATCGCCGGAATCATTCCCAATGCTGCGCAACTTACCCGTGATGACATTATGTTCTGGTTTCAGATCCTGGCGTTTACAGCCACCATTCTGGCCGGTGTAGCCACGGCATACGCCCAAATTAGCAAGGCTCATAAAATCAGAAAAAATGAAAGTAAGTAAGAACTTCTGGCTGCAGGAGTTCCTGCCTCCGGATCTCTATGAGATGTCGCCACAATCCGGGATCTGGATGATCGACCGGCGAATTATAAACATCGCTCAATTTATCCGCGAGCGTTACGGCAAGCCGGTAACCATCAACAACTGGCATAGCGGCGGCCAGTATAAAGAATCGGGCTTCCGCAATCCATTCACCAAGACCGGCGCCCTTCTGTCGCAACACAAATTCGGACGGGCCATTGATGCCAAGATCGACGGGTTACATCCGGAAGAGATCCGGGAAGATATACGGCAGAACTATGCCTTATTCCGTGTGGTTGGGCTTACCACCATTGAGGTGGATACGCCAACCTGGGTTCATATGGACTGCCGGAATACCAATCAGGATTCACTTTAATTATTAAACCAAAATAAATTTATCGATGAAAGGAATTGACAAACTCAAGCTCCTGTTGATCTTCGCGATCACTTTTGGAGAATCGCTGGCCGAAAAGCTGCGCGATAAGAAACTGAACCTGGCCGAAGGATTTGCCCTAGCGCTAGATCTGCGTCCGCTACCTGCAGCAATCAAAAACATGCCTGAATGCATTGAGGAGTTCAAAGACCTCGACGATACGGAGCGGGCCGACTGACTGCACTGGTAGCCACCGAGCTCGATCTACCCAATGATAAGGTGGAACAGAACTTGGAGCTGGCCTTCTCATTCCTGATCCACCTCACCTCACTGATCGATGCTTTCGATAATAAAGAAAGTCGAAGTCGATGGGTAGCATCCTTTCCAACCTCCTGAAACTGATCCCCACCATCTTAAAGTGGGTGATTCATCTACTTCCTCTTCATTACGATGGGGTGAAGTGGGTGATCAGGATCATCAGGGAGGTTAAAAAGAAACCGCCTGGCGAAACGGGAGGTGCCTGGCCAGCTGATAAAAGGCTAGATCCGGGTTAGGTGGTTTTCATAGGTTTAGGTTTGTTGCCGCCATTTTCTTACTAGAAAGTGGCGGTTTTGTTAATAAAATAAATATTGCCTGAGGAATATTCGTAAAATATACACTTATTTTAAAACGGCAAATCTATCCTACATCAAGATGAGATCACTTACCGTTTTGGAGAAGACGAACATTATCCTTATTTCCTATCGTGGTGAATTGTCCCTGAGTGAGTTAATCAATGACATCCATGTGGACCTGACCCATTACCTGCAGCATCAAGGCAACCGGTTCATCATTGATTTCTCTGAGGCCAAACTCCAATTTGGGCCCCATGATATTCAGCCGATCCGGCAGAAATTTGAAGAATTCAGTGACCGGTTAACCTTTTTACATGTTGCCGCAATCATAACGCTACCCATGCCAACCGCTACCATGTTGTTGGTTGGCCAGCAAGTTTCCACCCCTTCAATCCAATTTCAGGCTTTTTGTACCCTGGAAGCCGCGAAGGATTGGCTATTGAATTTAAAGGATTAAGTGGTGATCCTGTCCTATTCTTTGTCCTTTTAACCACTGATTAAGGAAGCTATCATTGCTCCAACAGGAGCATGAATGATTTCCTTGAAGCTACACGTCCATTAGGTGCCCTGTCCGTCAACCCCGTCGGATAACGCAGGAGGATGAATAACAAAACCCGCGTCCAGTCTGGTTTGGCAAAACTGAGTCTCTCCCGCATTTTTCCCGGCTAAGTGAAAGAACCACTGCAAAGTGCTAATTTACTATGGCTTGTGAACAGTTTGTCGAGGTGACTGAATGGTGGGTTTAAGCCTATTGTGGGGGATATTGACTGAGCGCTAGGGTCAGCCTTGTACCCCCTTGTCAGCAAGAAATGAACCGGAATGACAAATTAGCAAGCACTGACGACCATTCACAATAAAAAATTTTAAATGGCAATTCACCCATTTGATATAGTTTCTGTCGTTAAGAATCCGAGGTGCGGTCAATTGGGGATCAAACGTTGCCGAGAAATCGTTCGCTTACTGAAACACCGAAAACGTGCTACTAACCTGTAATTCTTTTTGTTAAAGCTGTTTGTAAAATTTTTTATTTCCCGAATAGTTGCATTCTTAATTCCTAAAAACTCGCATTGTTATTTCCCGTTTACACAAGAAACCTGAAACAACAGCGAATCGGAGTCCACCACGGGTAAGCTGGAGGCCCAGATTCAACAGACTAATAATCTGTACCTCGACAGCTCAGCTGCGAGGTCACAAAATTTTTCATGGGTTCGGCTCTCTAAAATTAGTGTGTAGTTCTACCTACGACGCCCATAATGTCTTGTTTTACTGTTTGCAATAGTCTCGAATCAAAACCACTTCTCCAGTTGGGTTCTCCTCCAAATTGTGCTTCAGTTTTAACTTCAACCTTTTTTCTATCCACTGAAAATTTAATTATAACTCTATTCCTATATTTTACCGTATATCTACCAGTTGTATTCCAAGTGTAAATCCAGCCTGTTCGGGCGTACCCCCCGTCTTTGGATATTAATTCCATTTCAAAATCTTTAGCAATAACATCAATGACTTCATTCCATGCTCTATCAAAAGACAGATCGTCTCTCAACTCTATTGTACTCCAAGACACATCCGATGTTCTAACAAAATTCGCTGGACTACAAGAACATAGTCCAAGAATGACAATTGATAATAACGGAAAAAGCTTCATAAGTGTTTGATTTTAAATTTTTAACTAAAAGATTACAAGAACTTTAGCGTGATCCTGACATTGTTTTCGAGTAGTATATTAGCCTTCCACCTTCCACCCATCGGCATCAAAAAACAATTATCCGGCTTCTACCAGTAGTTTGTTGATCCTGATTCGGGCTTGGGCTTCTTTTGGGGGCATGGTTTATCTGAAATGGTGTCTGACATCTGTTCTGGAGAAAAGTAAATCTACTTTTTTGTTTATCGTAACTGTCAACTTTCCCTTCATTGAAAAATCTCTATAGGCTCTCCGTTAAGACTTAACCTATTAAGAATCTTGCCATTTAACCTTAAGACTTTCTGATCTTTAATTGATCGGCATGATAATAGCATCCATTGTAGTTCCGGCAGGTATTATACCATTCTCACCTTTAATCAGGAGGAAAAGAAAATTTAGTGGAGGAATAATAATAAACGTACCCAAAGTAAGTCCCCACGCCAATCCTTTTCGATTCTTCCCTACTCTAATTAAAACCTCACTGGTCATAGGGATCATTAGCCGATTAACTATTACATCTTGAGCAACCAATTCAATACGTCCTGCAACGCCACATCCTTTTGCCTTTTGTACACTAATTATCTTTGCTCTTGCGATTGAACCAAAATGAATAATGACCTTATCCTGAATTTTTATATCATTTCTTACTCTTAATTCAACAAGTTGCCCAACGGTGATTCCCTTGGAACTAACTGTAGTGACAAACTCTAATGGTACAATAGTACCAGGTTCATATTGTTCTTGCGAAAAACAACATATGTTTCCTAATGCAATGATCAGAATCGCTGTTACCCTAGTTTTCATAAGCTAAATATTTGTTGACATACTTTTATAGGCATAGATGAAACCCAATTCCGTTTATGAGCGGTATGACTAATGGAGTAACTCTGGAAAACTATCTATTAGTCATTATCTGGTTAAAGTGTTACAAATTAATGAAATAGTCGTCCCTTGTTCTGATCAGCGACTTCATCAAAACTCATGGCAGCAATAAACTCCTTCATGCTGTCTGGCTGATCCTCAGGAAAGCCTTTCCAGTTGATTTGCTTAAGGCAAGTGGTGTATAAACTCCCTACAGTGTTTACTTCTGAGGTTTGCATAGTTGAGAAATTGAATGGGCATCTAAATAATGTGGTACTACACCTGCATCCGAAATTGCTGAAGTCCGAGTTCCTGCGCCTTCTGAAAACAGGCAGAAACATTTCTATCTTCCATATCGTGCTTATGACCGGCAACGAGAAAAATAAGCGGAACTCCAGCATTTCTATGGTAGTCCTCAATCTGGCTCCTGCAATTATTTCTCCCCGTCGTAGTTTTTATTTTCTCCGCCTTTTTTAATTCAATCGCTATTTTCGTCTTTCCGCTTCCGACGGTCAAATCAAGCAGACCCGGAAGGGAAGTATCCGATCGTTTTACAGTCTTGAAATGCAGTTTGAAAAAAACTTCTAAGAGTTTGTTCAAGGGGACTTCAGCCAAATCTGCCTGTTCCTTAGTAAAGGGAAATTTTAGCAGGGTATCAATAACACGTTTGGTCGTTACTGCCGAATCAAGCCACTTTCCGCTAATGTCCTTTTCGGCATTGATAACCTCAAAATCATAGCTATTTGTTAAGTTCAGAAAGCTATTCAGGCGAACATTACCAATGTCAAAACTCATGGCTGCTGGATATATATTGAAATCGGCCAATTCCATATTTGTGATCTTTCTCTTGCCTGCTTCCCAAAGAGTCTGAACACGAGTCATCAGTTTCTCGTTTTCGGCAATGGGATTTCCATCCAAGTCCTTTTGATTGTCAGCAAGCGATAACAGGTAAGCTGACCCAGAAATGTCTATTCCAAGTTTAATATTCCTTACCGTAAAGTTGCGATTGGATAAATCAAACCCCATTGCTGACAACTCCTTTGATTTGATTTCGGTTTTGCCGGATAGCAAGTACTTCTGCAATTCTGCTATGCCTTTCTGGTTCTCTTTCGGTTTTGTTGCCATAATATATTGATTTAGTTCGGGTTGTCAATTGTTTTCATAACCATCAATTGATGTCGGTTAATTTGACCTATCTTTCCGTGACCACTTATTGCCATGTCATGGATAGTCTAAACCGGACTACACTGGTCGGGGAGCCCAATTCAAACAATGGAGGATACAAATCACCGTTTGTCGGCATAAAATCTCTCACCTTAAAATAATTGCCCCCAATCCAATCACTTGATAGTGCATTATCATAATCCCACAAATCTATCCTGAACCTAAAATCCAAGTTGGTTATAACGTATGGAAGTCCTGATATGTAGCTAAGCGGCATATTTGCTGAAGTTTGATCATCCCTACCCCCACTTGTAAAATAGTCAGCACCGCTGTCATCACTAATTTTGAAATACACATCTGGACCGCTTAACAAATCCCATCCTGCGCCATTGGAGTTGGTGAAAGGCATTTTTGTGACCTCAACCTTTGTTATTGACAATTTGGTCGGTGCGTTTCGGATTGTGACCGTTTTTGTCAATTTATTACTTCCATTCTGGCCATTCATCGCCGTAAGTGTAACATTAAAAGTACCGCCATATCGAAATAGGTGGTATGTGTCACGGTCATACGATGTTGATCCATCTCCGAAATCCCACGTAAAGGAATTAGCATCAATTGATCTGTTCGTAAAGACAACTTTTGCAGGGGCGAAGATATTAGCCCCATCGAAAGAAAAATCTGCTACAGGATTTGGGTAGAGTTGGTCTTCTTTCTTGCAGCCACCCCAAATGGCTACAATCAGCAAAAAGCATGCTGCGGTTGTGTTTGTTAGTGGTTTCATGATGCTGATTAAGGCCGTCCAAGTCCCAATGACGATTATTAATAAGCAAGAAGCGTGGGACTAAAACTACATCCAGTGATAGCGGTATTGGCGACCATGCAAACCGGATAATAGCCCTGCCCCACGCCATGAGCGTGAGCGCAACTATCCTCCTCTCGGTTTGCAATGGAAAACGCCAATTTTCTATCACCAGAGAAAGAGCTTACGCTTACTTTTTCAAAATTCTACTCTAAAGTTATGCATGTTTGCCATCATAACCAAAACTCAAAATAATACCGGCAACCCAAACCTGAAGGTCGATGATCATTTATCCTATTCTGCGTGGCAAGATTACCGAGACAAAGTGTACAAACTGGTTCATCCCGACTGACGGGTAATGTCCCGCATTCAGTTGTCGCCCTCCCCTTACCTCCCGGGTTTCTGCCGATTCCCAGAAAACCATAACCCTGGCGACTTATCCATGCCCCTTGTAAGGCTGATTTTTGCATTATGCCCTGTTCGCCGGTACCATCCCAACCTCCAAACTCAATATAGGGCTTAAAATCGACCGTAATGGAATGGCTATCAAACTAATCCCCCCTGCGCAATTGTTTGGTCAACCATAACAAAGTTCAAACCGGGCAACTGGTAGCACTATTACTTGCATCTATCTGATTATAACCATAGTCGCCATTCAGACTTGGGCTTTTCCCACCCGCACACATATTCGCTTAGCTGTGATCCTTGACATACAACCACAAGTGGATCAACGTCAACTCTGGCGGTATTAGATTAACCTTTTAACAATCAAGAAGTAAGCAAATCCGCTGAAATGTTAACTTACTGATTATCTGCAGAAGTGCATTTTCTCACTTCGGACAAAACTAAACTACGGGAGAATCCCATTGTTATTCCTAACTCGTTGGTAATGAGCATCAACTCAAAATTGAGCCGATTTCCTCCAAACTTTCATACAAGTCACTATTTGATCGACCTTCTGATTTTTAGGATGGAGTGATACACATCCCATGACTGATTTTTTTACTACTCAATTAAGTATTTCCGTGCCTAGTGGCCGGTCTCGTTTTTCTCAACCATGCAAAGTTCTTTTACCATGACCATCGTAAGGGCATATTCTGAGCGAATAGAAACCCCGGTTTCTCGTTTGACAAAATTGTCAAATGAAGAAAAGGAACCATTCAGGGCACTACTGTTAGGTGAACAGGTTTTGCCGGTCGTCCGCCAGTTGGTTTTGTGCATTCTTGCACGAAAATTAACAATCAACGCTTTACTGAAAGCAACAACATTGCTGCCCAACATCAAGTTCGGCCCTTGTCAGACCTCGACTATACCTCGGGCGCTAAAAATCTGTAGCATGAAAACAGAGCCCCAGTAAGCGGAAACAATCCCGTTGTGAATATGGTAATGCGGAATCCCCAAGAATGTAGTACAATGAATCACCTGTTCAGTTATCAGTCGGTACCCTGTGCAGTTTTCGACCGATAGAATAGTAGGATGGATGCATACTGGACGGGTGGAACCGTGAGAAGGCGTGCGATGAACTGGGAATTGAGCCTAGTTATCAGGTGTTTGAGGGTACAGAGATGGAAGCCATTGAGTTTGTGATGCGAACCAATAAGCGGCGGAACCTCACCAGCAGCCAATGGGCGGGCATAGCGGTAATTTCAGGTGAACTGGTTGAACGCATCCGGGCCAAGATCGAGAAGGTAAGGCGGGAAAAGCAAGCGGAAAGCCTTGAATCCATTGAACGTGACGAAAAAGGTAAATTCACCGTTTCAGACAATTTATTGTCGCAAACGGATACCGCCGAACCCGACCTGTTTAGCGGGCCGATGGTGAAGAAGCCGTCCGGGAAAAGTAAGGGTAAGGCAGGGCCGAAAAAGGATAAGACATTGGCCGGGATGTTTCATACCAACCCGACCTATATCAATGAAGCAGCCCGTTTCCAGAAGGAAAACCCGGAAGTTTTCGGGCAGATCGTTAGCGGTGAAGTCACGATTACGAAAGTGATAAAGATGAGAAAGCAAGTTTACAGTCCTCTTCCCCGAAATCTCTATTTCCAATAACCGGATTATGCCGTTCTGACGTACCTAAAACCAGAAAGGCTTTATTTCTGCGATAAAACAAAAAAACTTGTGATTACGACTTTAAGTCAAAATGTATTACCTTTGCTTTATGAGAAACAAAAACACATGTGATATTTGCGGTTTTGTGGCTAAGCCAAGGGGGTTGGGTGCACATAAACGGTTGAAACATGGTATCACTGAAGGCTTAGTACTTAGAGAACGTGACTTAAGTACTGTTGTGAAGGATGATTTATGTGAACGATCATTTGACTCAGGTGAACGGCCAATTGACTTAAGTGAACGCATTTCTGCCTTAAGTCAAAAAGTAGCACGGCCATCAGATTATATCCCAAAGAAAGCAGTGATAGAAAAGCGGGTTTCCAACACATCCGATTCGATAAATTCATTAAAAGAAACCGTTAAGGCACAATCCGGCATCATCAAGAATCAGGGCAAGGTCATAAATTCTGTTTTACCTGACTTTCTATTTGACCAGACTGATTCTTCAGATTCGAAAATGGTTGACAAACAATCTATGGAAACCGGCCAGGATTTAGCAGAATGTGAAAGACCAGACGGCCAGCACCTATATACCCGACAGGATATTATGATTCTACTGGGAAAACTGGCAAGAGCAAATTGGGGGATGACCGCAGAACCTCTCATAGCTGATCTATTACCGTGGATGAATGCTAAAAGAACAAGCGATCAAATCATTTTTGACTTTGAAAAGCGGTTTCAATGTAAGTTTGAAGACGTGAAAAGGATCAATGCTGATATAGAGAGTGACGATGAGGACGATTGGTCTAATATTATTAAGCGGTACAGCAACTTGCCATATTCGAGATAAAACAATTAGAAAAGAGAAAGTGCCGTATCAAGGTCTCTATTTTCGCAACTATCTTTCTATCTGGTAGTTCTACTTATTGCAATATTATTTTGCATTTATCAAGTAACTATCATAATATCAGCTCATAAACCCATCAAAACGATACTATTCCCATCAATTATGCCTTAAAAGGCTAACCGGTAAAGATAAGGCTGGGCTTTCATTTGTCCCGTCCTGGTTTGGCAGTACCGAAATTTCACCTTAACTTTTACATTCTTTCGTGACACTCTTTCGGGCAACTCCGCTTTGGAAGGCTGACAGGCTTAAGGTTATAACGAAAAGTGATCTGCTATGAAAAACATATCCATTCCGATTGTATTGGGATTAGTCCTGTTTGTTTCCTGTGGGAAAGCCTGGTTATCCAAAAGTTTGGATAATCTTGCTGAGCGGGATATCCGGATGGAAAAATTGAAGCAAAAAATATCCGGGAGCTTTCGAACACGCATCGAAGGAGAAGTCTTCCTCCGGATCCGTACCTATATCTCTACTCTTCGCAAGTAAGGACTCCCCGTGCTGAAGTCGATTCATCAAGCACTCGGTGTCCTGATTTGGTATTGCACAGGCAGCCGTACCTGCCATCAAGAAAATACGAACCTTGCCTTTACGTCTGAGGCTCCATCGGGAATTTTCGATCACGTGGTTATAAAACGAAAGCGACACAAGGTCGCTTTCGTTAGATGAAAAACTAAAACTATCAACACTTATCCGCTTACTCGTCCGAATCACGCGTAAAGGCAGGAAGAATATAAGGAATTTTAGGGCTTGCCGGGATGGATAAGGGTCCCATAACATGCGCCCCTACCCGATTTCCATCGAAGTGACAAAGGGCTGTGCAATTCACTGTCTTTGTCATATAGTGAGGATACCAATTCAGCAATTCACTGTACTTGACCACCACGGGTCCGATTTCCTTATGGGAAGTGACTTCGGGATTGATCCAGTTGCTTTGGCCTGAACCACTGAAATCTGAAGCCCGGTGGCTGGTATGACATGAAATGCATTTGATTTTTACCCCATCCTTGAGGCTCATATGGTTGATCGAAGGATGGTTCGCTCCCTGCGCAGCATGGCAGTCGATACATTCGGGTCCGCCGGCGATATTCACCTGATTATGGAGACTTTTGCCATGGCAGGTTCCACAGGTTGTGGTGTTATGAGCAGTCCCCATTGATAGTTCCTGATACTGCGGATGACGTTTGATTCCCGTTGCATACATGCTGTCAACCACACCGTTTCGCATAGCGAAACCTTGCACTGGAGGACGATAGAAACCAATATGACAGGATCTGCAAACATCATTGGAGCCATTTAGGTCAGCTTTAGTCCGGAACTCATGGCTGCTCACATTCTTGGTCCAATCCATTCTCCATTCCGTTGCATCCCCCCAGTTTACGTTATTATAATTATCTCCTGCAGTTTGAACCCCATCCCAATTAGACTGTTGCTGTAAATCTCCATAAAAAGCAACTTTATGCGTTATCTCAGATTTAAAGTGGCAAGTTGCGCAGGTGGCATGGCATCGGCTGCAGTTATTATCTTCGTAAGCCTCACCCACCTTGTGATTACCAAAATCACGGATAGAAGCCTCCCGAAGTCGTGATATCTTGATGTGCGCAGAGTTTTCATTGTATTGTTCTGTATGGCAGGTTTTACATGCGGTAGATGCAGCGGTGCTGTAATTTCTGGTACTGTCCGGAGTAGCTAACGCCTTGGTTCCGGATGTTTTAGAAAATCTTGCCCACCCACCGAAAATTTTTGTACTGGATCCATGTGTTCCGTTTTTTACAAGGATATCGGTATGGCAACCGGTACAGAGCTGGTCTTTGTGCTGGGTATTAACATAGGCTGCGGAATCCACATAGAGAGGAATTGATTCAATAGTCTTCCCCGTAACCATAATATCCTTTTTAAGTGCCGGGTTTCCATGGCAACTTGCCGTTAGGCAGCCTGAGTTGGCTGTTTTCCATCCGCTGTCATCCGGGTCTTCCTTTTTACAACCGTTCACGATTAAAACGATTACCATCGGAATAATCAATGGAATAAATGGTTTCCAGGGGAATGCTGATTTTCCATTGCTTTCTTGTTTCATTTTTAGAGGTTTAAGTAGTTGTTGATATGCTTGTTATGTTTGTAATAGGCGAGCTGATCTACCCTCTTAAAAATACGTTCAGGCTTTGATCAAGGCAATCGCATGATTCCGGTATTTTCACTACCGGAAAACACGTAGAAAAACCAATAGGGAAAGTCTTAGTGAGTGTCTGGGTTGATCAAATCATGCTTGAAGGCATATCTCACCAGTGCCACCACACTGTTAACTTTCAATTTAAGCATGATATTACGCCGGTGAGTCTCCGTTGTCCGAAGACTTATGCTTAACCGCTCACTGATCTCCTGATTAGTGAGATCTTCTGCAATCATCCTGATAATCTGTAGTTCCCTTTGAGTAAGGTGAACATCCTGTTCGACCGAACTTTGTTCCCTGTCTTTTTTACTAAAAAGATCATTGATCAATCTGTCCGAAACTTGTGGGCTGAAATACTTTTCTCCCGATAGCACGGTTTTAATTGCCGTTACCAGCTCTTCCCGGGTGGAATTCTTGAGCAAATAACCCGATGCTCCTGCTTTGATGATCTGGTAAACATAGGCCTCATCCTCATGTTGGGAGAGGGCAATAACTTTAATTTCCCGATTCTGTGAGGTGATCTGACGGCAAGCCTCAATGCCAGACAGCCTTGGCATTGTAATGTCAATCAAGAGGATATCCGGTTTAAGGAAGAGAGCCTTTTCCACTGCTTCCACACCATTGGTTGCTTCACCAATAATCTCAAGGTTGTCAACCAATTGCAGTGTCGACTGAATCCCTTTCAGTATCAACACATGGTCATCGGCTATTAATATGCGAATCTTGTTCATTTCAGGTGGATTAACAAGGAAGTTCAATTGTCAGTTCTGTGCCATTGTTGGCGGATGACTGGATCGTCAATACCCCCCCAAAATTCGTTACGCGTTCATTCATACTGTCCAGGCCAATACCGATAGCGGTACCTTTATGGTCTCTCGTTTCAAAGCCGATTCCATTATCCTCAACAATTAAGACAATACTTTCCTCATGCCTGATCAATTGAATAAAAGCCTGGGTGGCTTGGGAATGTTTCAAGATATTGTTAACGGATTCCTGGCAGATCCGGTATAAGACCTTTTCGATCCTGGCATCAACACGGTTGTCAAAACCGAACGACTGGAAATGAAATTCAATTTGATATTGATGATTAAGCTGATTAACCATCTGGGATAATGCAGGTATGAGCCCGAATTCATGTAAGGCGAGTGGAATCAGGTTGTGGGAAATTCTTCTGCATTCGGCAATGGCTATATCAACCTGGCTTCTCGTTTCCTTCAGTTTGGCATTTGCTTCTTCATTCAAACAAACCAATTCCCTTTCCATGCTTTCTATTGAATAACAGACACCTGTGAGCATTTGAACGATCCCGTCATGCAGATCGGTCGCAATCCGCAGCCGCTCCTTCTCTTGTGCTTCGAGAATAGCAATAGCCCGATCTTTTTTAATTTGATCAATCTGACTCTCAATCTCTTTCTGCTGAGTAAGGTCATGCATGACAATGACCTTGCCGGCCATCTCGCCATCCTGATTTATCAGATCATTAAAGGAATAGAGAAGCGGAACCTTAATCCCTTTCCGGTTCCGGAGACAGGTCTCCGTAAGAATGTGCTCAGGTGGTTTAATGAATTCTGATAAGCTGGAACCAACAAGACGATCGGTCGAATCACCTAACAATTGACAGGCTTTTGAGTTTATTGAATCAATGAATCCGTTACGGTTAATCACGATCAGCCCGTCGAACATGCTGTTGAGAATATTATTATAGTGATCCCGTGATACGGTAATCTCGTCAATGCATTTCAGCATCAGGTTAAAGGCAATTGCCAATTCCCCGAATTCATCGTGGCTTATTAAATCAACCTTTGTGTGAATATCTCCCTGAGTAACCTCCGTGATGGTAGCCAATAGCTGTTTGCTTGATTTGGTTATTCTGGTTATGAGCAGGAAACTACCATATATGACCAGAAAAGTAAGAAGGAGGCCTAATGCCGCAATGGTAATCGTACTGTGAAGAATGGCGGTTTCATTGGTCTTGATGTAGCTGTTAACTTCCTGTTTGGTTTCAGCCAGCAAACCTTGCAGTCTGGTAAGGTCGGCCATGGTGGCTTCTGCCATTCTGATAAAGATAGAATATCGTTCGTGGGGTTTAAGGTTTAATTCCGTCCGAAATAAAGTGTCACCCAGGGAATCAACTTTTTGAAGGGACAAAAGCAGCTGATCCAGATACTCCCTGTTATGCCTGTCTGTCAGCACCGCAAGGCATTCGTCAACCCGTTCCTTCGCTGCCGAAACCCTCGATTTAAAAGTAATATACTCTTGCTGGTCTCCGTTGTTCAAATAAGCCTGAGCCGGTGACTTAATCTCGGAAACAGCTAATAATACATCCTGAAGTTTTTCAAGCTCCTTAAACTCCACGACCATCAAATGAGAGGTTTTCTTTAATATACGGATGCAAATATGCCCGGAAGCAGCTATCAGCACAATAAAGATCAACACGATGCTGCTGCTGTAAACCAACCTGTCAACAATTCCTAACTTGACTTTCACAACCGGATCCTTTTAGATATCACATACTCACACGAAAATACGCATAAGGTGGACAGTTTACCTGTTTTTGTAAGTTAACCTCAGCAGCGACGGAAAAACCATCAGCAAAAGCGGCATGGCAATAACGAAACCTCCGATGACGGCAACAGCAAGCGGCTGCTGCATCTGGGCCCCGACACCGATTCCGAGCGCCAGCGGCGTCAACGCCAGGATAGCACCGATGGCGGTCATCAGCTTTGGCCGGATACGCAGCGAAATGGCATAATTGATCGATTGATCGATATCGGCTGTTCTGCTCAAAGTGGTCAGGAACTGGTTGACGGTGAAAATGGCATTCTCTGCTATGATACCCACTATCATGATTATTCCGGTGTAACTGCCAACATTAAGGGGTATACCGGTCACAAAAAGGGCTAATATGCATCCCCCGATGCCCAGGATCGAAATAAAAATAATCAGCAAAGCCAGGCGAAGATTCCGGAAGAGGAACAACAATACGGTAAAAACCAATACGATGGCAATCAGCAGGATGAGTAAGAGCTCCCTGAATGACGACTGCTGCTGCTGAAAGGTTCCACCATATTCGATATAATACCCGGGAGGGAGCTGCACGTTTTGAGAGATAGCCTCTTTTATTTGTGTGATGGCACTCCCCAGATCCCGGTTTTCAAGGCGGGCCGTGACCTCGATATTTGACTTCAGGTCCTCACGGGTAAGTTCCGGGTCGCCTGATGATAATTCAACCCGTGCGAATAACTTTAAGGGACGGTAGGAGCCATCCGGGGCAAACACTGTTTGGTTGCCAATCCGTTCGACACTATTGTTTTTAAAGGTGGTATTTCGCAAAAGGATATTAAGCATTTGCTCACCTTCCTGTACTTCTCCAACCGGTACCCCTTCATTAAAAGACCTGAGCTGGGTTTGGAAATCAGCCGGTGAAATCCTGTATTGAGCCAGTTTCTCCTGATCCGGGTATATAGTAACGGTGGGTCCGTCATAAATAATGCCGTTCATTACATCGGCAACGCCCTCAATCGTATTCAGATTTCCCTGAACCCTTAGTGCCAGTTCCTGCAAAGTCGCCTGATTATCGCCAAATATCTTAACCACAACAGGTTGAGGCCGGCCTATCAGGTCACCAAGCAAATCGGCAATCCGCTGGCCAAATTCAATCTCCAGGGCAGGGGCAACGGCTGTTGCCTGTTCACGAAGCTCGGATATTACATCCTCCGTTTTTCGGTTTACTCCCTGTTTAAGCTGGATTAGGTAGTCGCCATAATTTGGCGGCACTACCCCCTGGGCCATGCTGATGCCAGAAATCATATTTGTTCCGGTACGCCTCATGTAGGTCTCAACATCAGGGTGATTCAACACCACCTTATCAACTTCTTTCAGAATTGCATCGGATGCATCCAGAGTTGTTCCTGTTGGGGCAATATAGTCCAGCACAATGGAACCTTCATCGAGTTCAGGTAAAAATCCGGTTTCCAGCTTGTTAATCAAAACAACGGAAGATAGAATCAACAGAATGATAAACCCAATGGCAAACCAGGGTTTGTTGAAAAACCAGACCAGCCACCACAGTTTCTCCCGCTTTGGTTTTTCGTCGGCTACCAACGATTTGATGGGGTTTTTATGGGGTTTATACCCAAATAACAGGTGCAGAGCCGGCAATCCGATCCAGGTGGCAACAAACGAACAGATCAGGGTAATCTCCATCGCCAGCGTAAGTTCCTTGAAAAAGCTACCCGCCACACCGCTCATGATCACGAAGGGAAGAAAAATGACAATGGTGCTGAGCGAAGATCCCACCATGGCCGGCAAAAACATTTTCATGGTTTCACGCACCACGGCATATTTGTCTTTTTCGGGATTTTCCTCATGCAGCCGGTGAAGCTGCTCGATAATCACAATCGCATCATCTATTATCAGGCCAATGGATGCGGCAATGGCCCCCAATGACATGATATTAAGCGTAATATGAGCAAAATTAAGGACAGTAAATGTCAGGGCCAGCGTTACCGGAATAATGATAATGATATTCATACTCGCCCGGAACGAGCGCAGAAACAGGATCACCACAATCATAGCCAGGAACAACCCTTCGTAAATGCTTTTTAATACGCTGTCGATTGAGCTGGTTACAAAAGCCGATTGGTTATAATAGGGCTTAAGCTTGATGCCATCCGGCAGTTGCTTCTGAATTTCGATGGTCCTGGCATTCACATGATCAGCGAAATCCACCAGGTTCACTCCCTTTTGTTTTACCAGGTCGATAATCACAGCGTCATGGCCATTGGCATTGATCCGGATAAACTCCTGCTGCTCATCCAATCCGATGTTGGCAATATCCGAAAGCCTGACGGTACGGTGACCATCGTTTTTAATGACCACCCGGTTCAGCTCTTCCGTATTCTTAAACCGGGTATCGGTAAGCGAAAGGTATAACCGCCGATAGTCCGACAGCAGCCCGGTCGATTCAATGAAATTGGTGTTTCCCAGTGCAGCAATAATATCCTGAGGTGTCAGTCCGAGTGTAATCAGGTTTTGAGGAATCGGTGTTATCACAAATTCCTTGGTTTTTCCTCCCCTGACGATGACGTTTGAGATGCCGGCTATTTGAGAAAACTGAGGCCGGATCGAAAATAGCGCAGTGTTTTTTAACTCCACCTGACCGTACTTATCGCTTTCAATCGTAAACCCCATTACCGGGTAGATCGTCTGGCTCATGGCCTCAACAACAATATTCACCGAGGCAGGGAGTATGTTCTTGATTTCATTGATACGCTCGTTCAATTGTGTTTTTGCCAGGTTCATATCCTGTTTCCAGTCGAAAAATGCGTCGATGGTGCAGCTTCCGCGATTCGTGCTGCTTCTTACCGAGGTAATCCCGTTCACCCTCTTAATCGCAATCTCAAGCGGTTTGGTAACGGTGATCATCATCTTGTCGACCGGTTGCTGACCATTATCTGCAATAATGGTGATTTTCGGAAATGTAACATCCGGGAAAAGAGATGTTTGCATCTTGCGATAAGAGTATACCCCCCATAGCAACACCGCCAGTAAGATGAAGAGAACGGGCTTCAGAAAGAACCGGTAAAAGCTGTCATTATTCATGGATCCCGGTTTTAACAACTTTTACATTCACGGTATCGCCAATTCCGTAATTGCCTGATGACAAGAACAGATCACCTGTATTAAATGCCGGACTGGTTATTTGAACCGAGTCCATGGCGGTAATGCCGGTGGTGACAGGCACTTTTATGGCAGTGGAATCATTAATCAGTTGCATCACCCAGAAACGCTGCATGGTTTCATCGGTCAGAATGCACGATTTTGGAAGGCTGACAGCATTCTTAATCAACTCCTTCACGATTTTTATCTTGCTCACCAGGTTTTCAGGCAGACTAATAGAGCTGGTTATTCGCACGATAAAACGCTCGGTTTGGGAACTGCCGGCCATGGAAGGGAAACGCGACTGGATGGTTCCCTTAATCATTTGCTTGTCTGGTAGTTCAATTTCGCATGGGGTTTTCAGTTTTATCGAACCTGATAACTCAAATGGTACATCCAGAATAAAGGCAAGGCTTCCGGGAATCGCGATCTGCCCCAACGGGTCACCTTCGGAGACAAAATCACCCCTGGGGTGTTCGATGGAAAGGATCACCCCATCAGTACTGGCATTAACATTCACGATTCCGCTGAATTTCATGGTGTTTATGGAATCGTCCTGCAAGGCTGATGCTTCCTTTGTTTTTATGGTGAACAGCAGCTGATTCTTTTTTATCACGTCTCCCTGGTTGATCAGCATCTTGTCGATATAACCTGTTACCGGCGCTTTCACTGAGGCTTTAAAAAGAAAAGCCGATGTTGCGCTCAGTTCGGTATAGGTTACCATTTGACCGATATTTGCGGCTGTAACGGTCACCGGGAGCTGGGATGGAATTGTTTTTTCGGTGGGGGTTGTTGCCTGTTTGCATCCTGAAAATAGAATCAGCCCGATCAGGCAGGCCTCGAGGGTGCGCTTTATATTACAATTCATGGGTTCTGTTATTGATTCCAATAATTAATTTCGGTAATGATCTGAAGTAATCTCAGCTGGTACTGATTCACGCTTCGTTTCACGGTAATTAAGCTCCGTAAGGCAGCCACGTAATCGGTCATGGAAACGATTCCCGCATTTACAAGGCTCTTATCTTGATTAACAACAGATTCCGCAAAGCCCACCTGCTGATTAACCCCGGGAATGATTTCCTGTATTTTTATTAATTCCAGGTGGAGCTGCTGCAGTTGCTGACTGAACTGCTGCTTAAAATAGCCGGTATAGTTACTCCGGGTATCTTCCGCGATTTTTAACTTTTCGAGGTTTAAACTTCGCTGATGCCCGTCGTAAATGGGCACTGACAGGCTCAATCCGGCACTGATGCCAAAGTTTTTATAAAGGTTTCGAGGAAAGTTGTTCAGCAAACCCGCGTCGGAGAACCAGCTGATGGCCGGTTTATAATTGCGGTCAATCAGTACCTTTTCGTTTTCAATTTTCAGGCTGTCCAGAACAAACCGGGTGAAGAAAGGTGAATTCGCCGGACTTGCTGGTGAATTGAGTTTAATATCCGGTAAAACCAGCTGTTCGTCGGTTTTAATTGGCAAACCACAAAGGACTTGCAAAGCTGACAATTCTTTCTGGTATTGCAGCTGTAAATCCTGCAGCAGTATCTCTTGTCCTTTACATTGCACCATAAAGGAAAGATAATCGACCTGCTGATACAGGCCCCTTTCCACTAATTGTTTCAGCAGTAGTTCCTCTGTCTTTATAGAGGTGAGGAGTTCGCGGTTAAAGGCCAGATCATTTAAAATGGAGCAGGCTGTCAGATATTGAAGGGTAATGGTCTTTTTAAGGTCACTTTCCGTTATCCTGGAGGTGACCCTAAGCGCCTGGTTCCGGATGTCGATTTGTGAATACCGGGCATCAATGGTTTTTTGATTTAAGATAGGCTGGGAGGCATACACTACCGATGAGATGTGGCTGATATCCGTGAGGGCCTCGCTGTATCCGATGCCGCCGATTACCGGCGCGTAAAATAGCGACCCGTTAAAGCTGACCTGTGGTTTTTGCCCGGCCTTAATCAACAGGCTGTCGACGGAATTTGCAAAAACCTGATTGTTAAGATCTTTTAGCAGGGGGCTGTGAAGAACTCCTTGTTCAATAAAGGATTCCAATGTACTTACCTGTGCAACAATCGAGGGTTGCCCCAGGTTAAGACCTATGAGAAGCAGAAAGAAAAGCCGGTTTGCATTCATTTTTTTTGCGGTTTAAAGAATAAGGAATCCAGTGACCATTTACCACCGCCATAAATCAAGAGATATACCAGTAACAACGTCATGGCAAAATCGGTACGGTACTCATGCGCCATTGTCCAGAAACCTTTATCAATTAAAATAAGCCATTTTGTTGTTACAAAGGAAGTTGCCATAATTATCAATAAAGGAAAAGAGGCCAGTCTGGTCAATAAACCGGTTAAAACGAGTGTGCCGCACACGATTTCAAAAGTCGCGGTAAAATAGGCCCAAAACTCAGGATCGGTAAATCCGATCTTAGCGAAGCGGCCTGTACCCGTCAATTCAGGGAAAAGGTACTTTTGGATACCCTCGGAGAGAAAAATCAGGCCAATAATCAGCCTGATGATGATTGCCCTTTTATCATTCTCAACTGTTTGAAAGAGAGCCCTGAATTGGTTAGTGATTTTCATAATGCTTTGCTTTTAAATTAACCCGGTGCCCAAAGCTATTGAAATAAGAATCAACATAACACCGACCAAATATTGTATAATCCTTAGCGTTACCTTTTTGAGCAAATTTTTCCCAATGATGGCCCCTGCCAGGGCTGCAGCCGTTGCAGCGAAGAGCAACCAAATGTTATTGGAAAGATTCGATGAAGTAAATCGCGTGGCATAAACCGAAAGTCTGGTAAAATCGATCAAACAGGCAATAACAACACCGGTAGCTATGTATGACTCCTTTGATAATCCGCTATTAATAAGGAATGCGCTGCGGATCGCTCCTTGGATACCGGAAAGGCCTCCAAAGAAACCACTCAATATCCCACCCAGAACCAGTTTGTTACCCGCGAATTGTATTTTCTGAAAAGAAGGTGTGATCTCCGATACCGAAAATAGAATCAGTATCACCGCTATAACTACTTTGACAGGAGTAATATAGTGTGCGTGCGTGCCAATCTGATATTGGAAGAATGAAGGTAACGCGTTAATCTTAAGCAATAACCATGCACCTGCAAACGAAGCCAGAATCGCAGGAATACCGAATTTGAGCAGAACCGGCTTGTCAGCCTTTTTCCCGACTAAAATGATTTTGAAAAGATTGGTAGAAAAATGGACGACTCCGGTTAATGCAATAGCCACATCGATTGGGAAAAAGATAGCAAAAACAGGAGCCAGGATAGTTCCAAGGCCAAACCCTGAAAAGAAAGTCAGTATGGCCGTAAGAAAGGCCGCCAGACAAATAATAAATATCTCCATCATGTTACTTCTTAATACTATACAAAAGTAGATGGCGTGAGGTAACCGGTGATGGTAAGAAAAATCGAAAGTTTGGTATTATTGAAAATACTGTTGTCTGAACTGAACAGGAGTCAAACCCTCCGCTTTCCTGAAGAACTTAACAAAATAGGATGCATCGTTAAAGGCCAGAATATCGGCTATTTCATTGATGGTATTCTCTGTATGAAGGATATATCTTTTGGCTTCAAGCAAGATTTGGGTAGTAATCAATTCGCTGGCACTCTTGCATGAATGCTTACGGCAAATGGTATTAAGATGTTGTGGTGAGATATTAAGCAAATCAGCAAAGTCATTCACTTTGTGAAGTCTGGGGCACTCCTTGGCCAAAAGATGCTGAAACTTATTATACTGCGATTCCGGCAAGTTGGCTCCCTGTGTATTATGATCAGACACATGAAGAAGTTTACCAAACAGTGTCCTTAGTAATCCATGAATAATATGTTCAGAATAGGCAGAGTTCAATTGATATGCCAGTTCGATTTCATTTAAAATATAGTTCGGGAAATCTCCGCCGGATATTTTAATTCTGGGGTTCTCGCTGAGCTGCCTGTTAAGGTTAACCAGGTCAACCTCTTTTATTTCATTGAAATAGGATTCTTTATAAAGGATTACGGCGCCTCTCGGGATAGATGTAAATTGCCAGTAATGCAGTTGCCCGGGTTTCAGCAAGTAGAATTCAGGTGTGGAGACCAAATATTTTTCGGATTCTATCCAATGGAAGCCTTCACCTTCACTCAGGAATATCAGCTCGTAATAGTCGACATGTTTGTGAGGTACAGTTCTTTTTATCTGTTCCTTAAACCGGGAGATTTTAAAACTCGATCCGGGGTCCAGTTTATTCTTAATTTCGATTTGCCGGTTGGTCATGTCAGTATTTTGAAACAAAGTAAAATAAAAAGGCCGGAACTCAATCCGGCCTTTTCTACCAACTAAATCCTATTTGCCTTATTTCTCCAAGACCAGGTTCAGGTGCAGTTTTTATTTGTGGTCTGGGAATAGAGTATTATCCTGACCCATCACCATCAAATTTCTAATATCCTGGTCGGTAATAGATATTGCCGGCATAGGAGCTGCAAAAGTACATCCGGCATCAACATGTTCACGATCGTTTGGCATGCCCCAGATGGCTTTATGTTGAACTTCATGCGGGTCTTGTCTAAACATCTCGCCAAGAAATAAGCCCTGGCAATAAACATCGATCTTCAAACCATCTATACCATGGCAACTTGCACATTTTGCATTATAGGTGACTAAACCAGCTGCAGCATTGCCTCCTCTTCCAATGTCGGAAAAAGTTCTTGTACCCTCAGGGTAAACCCCGGTGGTCGACATACCATAAAAATCATTTACATCATGTGAAGTTTCTTTCAAAAACTTCACAACATCCCAAATTTGTGCATCAGTTAAAATGGAGCTATAATCAGGATGCCGTTGATCATAAGCATCGGTCTTTGTTCTTCCTCCCACCATTTTCACAGCGTTAAAAACCTCTCTGATGCTATGTGAGCGAGACCAGGTATACAAATTTCCGGTTGCAGCGACAGGATAGGTACCCGATGATTTTTTATTGATCAGCACTCCGCTTTGTCCAAGTAGATCCCAGCCATGACAGCTTTTGCATCTAAAAAAATTGGTGTTGGCATTTGGATAGTCAGTTTGGCTTGCACCAACATAGTTTAATGAATGATCATAAATTTGTGCACCATTAACCCCATTGGCTAAATCGTAAGCGATCTCATCGACTGAAGGTTCCTTCTTGCAAGCATTGAAAGAGAATAAAAGAGCTGCTGAGCCGATCGAAAATATTAGTATCCTTTTCATTTTCAATAAATTTAATTTGCTACAGTTTTCTTCTTGCAAAATTTCCGTTGGTAAAATTGGAATTATTCTTTAAGCGGAGAAAACCTATACCTGCCAGAAAAACAGAGTTTTCGATATGCCTTTACCTGTTCCTCGATTGATATAGATAATCAATTTTTTGATATTTGATATCTTTGCAGCCTAAATAGTGAAATCTGATAGATCATGATAAAGAATTCAGAAGTTTGTAAATCGTGCTTGAACTGCAAAGTCAAGTCGCCGTTATTCTCCCTTCTTTCAGATAATGAGCTTAATATGCTGAACAAGGATCGTTTTGAGGTTCAATACAAACCTGGAGAACTGGTCTTTAAGGAGGGGGCAAGTGCATCCCATGTGCTCTCCATTACGTCGGGAATTGCTAAAATCCTAAAAACAAGCCAAACTAAAAAATTGATAATCAGGTTTTCACGCTTATACGAACTGCTCGGCGCACCGGCCATTTTCGGAACCGGCAGGTACATTTATACGGTTGTTGCACTAACCGATATCAAAGTATGCTATGTTGATATTGAACCTCTTCGATCTATCCTCAGAACCAATGCTAACTTCAACTATCGGTTTCTGGAAGGCCTACTGCAAGAGACTAACCTGATGTATCAAAGAATGGAGTCGCTCCTCTTGAGGCAATCGGCAGGCAAATTGGCTGAAACCCTTTTATTTGCAGCGGGTATGCATTGCTCAGATCCCTACTTTATTACTCTGTCACGGGGTGACCTTGCTGCAGTTGCCAACATGAACCGTGATAACCTGCAGAAGCTTTTAAAAGAATTTGAGAATGACGGAATAATTCTGGTCGAAAATGGCGGGATTCGGTTGATGAACCAAACTGGACTTGAGAGAATGGCCATGGTTGGATGAGGAATTGATTATCTGCAATATAGAAAATTCATTAAGCGAAAAGACTGCTTTGAGTTATTCAAAAATGGCCCCTCCTTAGAAGAGCCATTTCAGGACCAGATAATCAATGAACCCTTTTACCTGTATTTGCAGCAACCAGGCAAAGCATTGTATATTTTGTCGTCGGCTTTCAATTTACCCGAGTCATGACCACCAGCGACCACAGCTTTCTGGATTGCCTCCAGGTTGGTCTTTTTTTCGTCATAGGTAACCTTTAGCTCCTGGGTCTTTTGATCCCAAACGGCGGTCTTCACACCATCAACTCCGTTTGCGGCTTTTTCAATCCGCGTTTTGCACATTCCACAGGCTCCGGATACGTCAACCTTTTCGGTTTTCTTTCCCATGGCAAATGCACCCATGCCGATCAGCAACAGACCTGCCATAAACACTAAAACTTTTGTTTTCATCATTCTTAAATTTATTATTTATAATACAAAGTGTTAATTTTTAAATACTTCCTTCGTTTTTCCACAAGTCAGCATGGCCTGCCCGAAATATGGATTTGAGATTTTATCCGTTTCACTGAGCCAATAGGCTCCTTTGTTATTGAATGCCATTGGGCAGAATTGATAGTAAGCTGTTTTTCCCATTAAGCCAAAAGTTTTTATGGCTTTATAAAACTCGTCGCTTAACCCGGAGAATGCTGCCCGTTGTTCTTCAATCTTATCGGATGCCAAAACAAACTTGATTTGTTTGTCCATGTTGCCAGACATATCCATCCATTGCACATGGGCATCGCCGGTAAGCAGTTTCATATCGACCTTTGACAGACCTTGCTTAACATCCTGAGCTGCTTGTAATACTTTCTTTACATTGCTTTCCACAAAGGCATCCTTTAATGCAATGTATTGATCAAAAACGGTGTTGAGCTGCATAATAAAATCCATGCTAACATCAATCTTTACTTGCATTTCACTGGTTTTATCCTCCGACTGTTTGTTATTTGCACCGGTAACTGATTTGTCATCACCACCTGACATATCCATTCCAGGCATAGACGAAGTTTTCCCTCCCCCCGGATTCATCATACTTGGTTTCCCCGTCAATTGGGCAGAGGCATCGATATTAAATGTACCGTTGGTTACGATTTCTTCACCTTCCTCAAGTCCGTCAAGAACAACAAAACTGTTTCCCAGATCTGGCCCAAGGGTAATTTCACGCAGTAGAAAAGTCGGCTGTGCAGTGTTCGGGACTTTTACATAAACAATCGATCGGGTCCCGGTCCAAAGTACCGCAGTTTGAGGGATGACCAGGCTATTACCCTTCGTGGCAAGTCGATTCGTGAGATGGCCGGTAGCAAACATTTCCGGCTTCAGGAGGTTGCCGCTATTTGCCACATCCACCCGCAATTGGGCCACACGGGTTTGGGAATTGATGAACGGGTCGATAAAGGAGATCACTCCGCTAAACTCTTTTCCCGGGAATGATTGCAAAGTGAAAGTAACCTTGTCTCCTTTTTTAATCCAGGGGAGATCACTTTCATACGCGTCAAACAGTGCCCATACATGACTCAGGTCGGCAATTTCAAATAAAGGTGTGCCTTGCTGGACATAGTCACCCTTGTTAACTTTCCTGGCCGTAACTATTCCCGAAACTGTAGCGTTAACATCAAAAATCGTTTTCACCTGACCGTCTTTCTCTATCCCGGCAATCTGATTATCAGATAATTTCCACTGTTTCAGCTTTTCCCGTGCCGCTGAAATAATTGCCGTATCCTTCATTTTGAGTGCTTCGAATAATTCCTGCTGCGCGGTTACCATCGTAGGTGAGTATACCCTGGCAATGGCTTGACCTTTCCGGTAAAATTTACCATCAGCTGTTCGATGCGACCCGCCAGATGTGCGGATTGGGTTTGTACCAGTCTTTCATCAGCCTGGATTTTGCCATAAAGCCTGACTTCTTTTACTGGAGCCTGGCTGGAAACAAGCATCGTCGAAACCTCAGCAATTTTGGCCGCATCTTCGGTCATGGAAATGGAGTTCGGGTCAATCTGAACGGCATCCTGGTTTAATGGAATCAAATCCATCCCGCAAAGCGGGCATTGACCTGGTTCTTCTTTCCTGATCTGAGGATGCATAGAGCAGGTCCAGATGGTGCTCTTTTTTTCATTGACTACACTCTCGGGCTGCTGCTTACCTGGTGAGCGATGAAAAACCAGCCAGCCTGCAAAAAAACCTACAATGAGCACCAGGGCCATCAGCATGTATTTGTTTGTTATTACTGTCTTGATCTTCATATGTTTCTTCTGATTTTAGTTGTAGTAAATGATTGATAATAATTTTGCTACAGCCGTGTTCCGATCAACCCCAGCATCAATAAGTTTAAACTGGTAATCAAGCAATTGTTGCTGCATTCGGAGGATCTCTTCGAAATCAGCACCGGCAGATGAAAATGAGCTCGTCAACAGGGTTAATGTCTTGTCAGCCAGGGATGCCTGTCGTTTAAATAATTCAGCCCGCCGTTCGGCATCCTTCAATTGCTCAACGCTTTCCTGATATTTTACGGTAAGTTCATTCTTAACATTTGCAGCAGATTCCCCGGCAGCATCCCGCAGAAACTCGGACTCACGGCGCAAGGCAGTGTACTTTTTACGGTAAATGGGTAATGTGGCTGTAACCATTGGCATGATCATGTCCTTGCCATCCATCATGGAAGTTGCATCCGGACGTTTTTGAATCAAATAGTAATTCAGCCCGAGTCCGACCATCGGATATCCCATTTTTCTTGTCATGGTTATCCTGGACTCATTGGCAGCCTTATCTGCCTCATACATCTTGATCATTGGATTATTCGCAATGCTATCGGACAGGACGGATAAAGAACCTGGTAGATGGGCTTCCGGTAAAGAATCTCCGACAAAAACTTCTGAATCCGGCTTTCTGTTCAGGTAGCTGTTAAGGCGCACCTTGCCGGTTTTGAGCTGATCATGCAGTAAGGCAAGACGGTTTTCCAGGGTGCCAATTTCAATCTGAACCCTTAGGAGGTTAACCAGACCACCCTGGTTATTACTGCCCATGGAGCTGGCTGATGATTCTGTCATCCCCGCACTATTCCCACCTGAAGTCGCATTTGTTTTGCCCATGCTCCCGCCGGACATGCCGGAACTCGTTGTTTTTTGGGCGATTTCATTACCGGAAGCCATTCCGTTTGGTCCAGCTGGTGGAGATACACCGGCTGCCTTAAACCGGATCAGGGCCATTCGCTCCAACGACTTTAACAGGGCGAGGTTCTTTTCGGTAATCTCGATCTCCTTATTGGTCCGAAACACTTGGTACCAGGAGGTTTTAACCTCGAGATACAGCTCATTCTTTACGCTCAGCATCTCCTGATACCTGGCCAGTGCCATTTTTGAGGCTTCATCCTTGGCGGCCTTTAAAGTACCAAACCAGGGTGACATCTGCATAAGCCTGATATCAGCCAGTTGATTGCCTGCAACAAGCTCCATCGGGGTAATAAAGAAACTGAACTGCATTTCCGGATCAGGCAATGAACCGGCTTGCGGTATTTTTTCCATCGCTGCCAGATATTGTGAATACTTGGCCTTAAGACCGGGATTGTTCGTCGCAGCTTCTTTAAGATAATTGGCCAGGGAATCAGCTTGCTGTGCAACCGCGGTGGCCCATGTGACAATGAATGCCAGGAACAATATTGCCTTAAAAGGGACTTTAATAAATGGCTTCATACTAGGGATTGACATTTAGATTCTCCTCATTGGATTTGTTTCTTCTAATTTCAGCTTTTACAGCGCTTTCTCTCCAGATGCTCTGCAGGATTGGTACCACGAAAATAGTCATGATCTGGATGGTCATCCCACCAAAAGTCGGGATCGCCATCGGAACCATAATATCGGCTCCTTTTCCCGTTGATGTGAGTACAGGCAGCAGGGCTATAATGGCCGTTGCGGCAGTCATCATAGCCGGACGCACGCGTTTCTTGCCGGCTTCAACAACAGCCTCCCTAACCTCTTCAACGGTATGGGGTTTTCTAAGTTCGAATACATCATGAATGTATGTACCCATTATCACGCCGTCATTAGTGGCGATACCAAACAGGGCGATAAAACCGACCCAGACGGCCACACTCAAGTTGATATCATGCATCTGGAAGAGATGTCTCATATTCATGCCGGCCACAGCAAAGTTCATGAACCAGGGTTGGCCGTATAGCCATAAAAAGATAAAACCACCGGAAAATGCGACAAATACGCCTGAAAAGTGAATGGCTGAGGCCGTGACAGTCTTAAACTGAAAGTAAAGTAGCACGAAAATGATCACCAGGCTGATGGGAATTACAACAGACAGCCTCTTGGTTGCGCGTATTTGCTGCTCATAGTTACCTGCAAATTTGAAAGATACACCTGGGGTTAATTTCAATTCACCTGACTCGATCTTCTGATTAATGAACCGCTGAGCTTCTTCGACGACATCCACTTCCGCCTTGCTGGCTATCTTGTCAAAAATGACATAGCCGTTTAAGAAGGTGTTCTCGCTTCGGATCATTTGAGGTCCACGTGTATAAATGATGTCTGCCAGTTCGCCTAATGGAACCTGAACTCCCGTCATCGACGGTACCAGAATTTTTTTCAGGTCATCAGTTGAGGTACGCAATTCCCGGGCATAACGAACCCGAATCGGGAATCTCTCCCGACCTTCAACAGTGGTAGTTAAGGCCATACCGCCAACAGCTGCCTGAAGAATTTCCTGTACATCACTCACGGACAAGCCATATCGGGCGATTGCCTCCCTGTTCAGCTTTATTTCAATATAGGGTGCTCCCACAGCCCGGTCGTAAAACACCGAAGTTGCCTGGATGGAGGGGACCTCTTTCAGGAGCCGTTCGAATTCTAATCCAGCCTTTTCAATAGATTCCAGGTCAGGCCCGTACACTTTCAGTCCCATCGGAGCCCGCATTCCGGTTGACAGCATGACCAACCGGGTTTGGATCGGCTGTAATTTCGGTGCCGAGGTAAGTCCTGGCAGGTTGGTGACCTTAACGATTTCGTCCCAGATATCATCGGGACTTTTAATCTGAGGACGCCATTGCCTGAAGTATTCACCTCTTTCATCCGGTATCAGGTCCTCTTTTGGAATCAGCCTGAATTCCTCTTTCTGCCAGTTATAGGTGGTTCCGTCTTTCAGAACGAAGTTATCATTCTTGTCCACCTTGAATTTCATCCGGTGCCCATTTTCATTCAGGATAAATTCAGGCCGGTAATTGATTGTGTTTTCGAACATCTGGACCGGTGCAGGATCCAGTGCTGAGTTAACCCGTCCCCACTTCCCCACGGCAAGATACACTTCGGGAATGGTAGAAAGGCGTTTATCGAGCTGCTGAACGTATTCAAGATTGCGTTCAATTCCGGCATGAGGCATGCTGGTCGGCATCAACAGGAATGATCCTTCATCGAGTGCTGGCATGAATTCTTTTCCAACTCCCGGGAAGGCTTTCATGGCTCCCGTCCAGAATGAGGTTTCCCTGATTTTCCAACCCAATTTTTCAAAACCGTTGCCAACAATTCCGAATGACTTGTTGAACCCCTGCCAGATCATTAATCCAAACAGGACCGTGAATACGGGTAACATCAGGAATTTATACTTATGTCGTAGGCACCACCTCAGGATACGCTCATAAAAATGGATCATGATCATCAATAAGGCCAGTATAAACCCGATCAAACCGGCGACAAACAGAAAGTTGACGGTTGTTCCTTTATGCGTGCCCAGGGGAAGCCACTCAACGGTAAGGTAATAGACTGCGACAAGCACAGTGAGGGCGATATTGACATATTTGGGGATTTCACGTCGTACTTCTGGCCAACGATCAGTAAACATATTATTGAATCCCATCAGGGTAAGGGCCAGGGCCGGCCAGGCTCCGAGAAATATGACTGCTGCAGGTCCAGCCAGGATCAGGATTAAGTTCCAGATCTTTCGCCATTTGCCCTTGTCGAAATCGAGCGAGTAAATGTAATAGGCAATCATCGGAAGTACCACCATCCCCAGAACATAGGAGGATGTGATCGCGAATGTTTTAGTAAAAGCAAGTGGCCGGAATAGTTTTCCTTCAGAGGCTTCCATGGCGAAAACCGGAAGGAAACTGGCTATCGTTGTTGCCAGGGCTACTGTTACTGCAGCTCTTACCTCGGTAGTACCGAGATAGATGAGTTGAATCAGATCCTTGCCTCGAAGTTTTCGATTTCCCGGCATTTCAAGATGCCGGTTAATATTCTCAATATCAACGATCCCGATATCGACCATAATCCCGATTGCAATGGCAATACCTGACAAGGCAACAATGTTAGCTTCAATACCGAAAAGCCGCATCAGGATAAATGTCATCAACACCCCGACAGGCAAAAGGAAGGATACAATAAATGATGCCTGCAGGTTCATCAATAGGAGAATGATGACGATAATACTGATCAGTACTTCGTGGGAAAGAGCAGATTCAAGGGTTCCGATGGTTTCCTGAATCAGGCCGGTGCGGTCATAAAAAGGTACCACAGTCACTTTGGAAACAGTGCCGTCAGCAAGTGTTTTCGATGGAAGTCCAGGTTCCAGTTCCTTGATTTTGGCTTTAACATTATTAATGACCTCCATCGGATTGGAACCATAGCGAGCCACGACTACTGCTCCCGCAGCTTCGGCTCCGCCTTTGTCTAAACCACCGCGCCTGGTTGCCGGACCAAAGCTCACACGTGCCACATCACCCAATCGAACCGGCACATTTTCGTTGACGGTGACAACCGCAAGTTTCAGGTCATCCAGATTTTTAATATAGCCAAGTCCACGGATCACATACTCTACCTGGTTTAGCTCAATTGTCTCCGCTCCGATATCAAGGTTACTGTTTCTCACAGCTTCCATAATCTGCATCACGTTGACCCCATATGCCTTCATGGCTTCCGGATTGATGTCAACCTGATACTCTTTAACATATCCCCCGACGGAAGCCACTTCGGCAACGCCTTCCGCAGCTGCAAGGGAATACTTAACGTAATAATCCTGAATGGTCCTAAGCTCCTGGGGATCCCAACCACCTGTTGGCTTGCCGGTTTTAGGGTCACGCCCTTCAAGTGTATACCAGAATATCTGTCCTAACGCCGTTGCATCAGGACCAAGAGTCGGTTGAACCCCGGGAGGCATGGTTCCGACCGGTAGAGAATTGAGTTTCTCCAGAATTCTTGACCGGCTCCAGTAGAACTCAACATTATCCTTAAAGATGATATAGATGAATGACATTCCGAACATCGAGGTACTCCTGATAGTTTGAACCCCCGGAATACCCAGCAAGGCAGACGACAGCGGATAGGAAATTTGATTCTCGATATCACGGGGCGACCGTCCCATCCATTCCGTGGCTACAATCTGCTGGTTTTCCCCAATGTCGGGAATGGCATCCACGGCTATGGGATCACGTGGCAAAAATCCCAGATGCCAATTGAATGGCGCGGTCACCAATCCCCAGGTAATAAAGACCAAAAGCAAAAGGGCTGATACCAGCCGATGTTCAAGAAAGTATTTTAGAACTCGGTTTAACATGAGTTTGCATTTATTTATTTCTTAAGCGAAGTGCGTTTACAATTACTGATACAGAACTGAAACTCATGGCTGCTGCTGCAATCATCGGACTAAGCAAAATGCCGAATATGGGATAGAGCAAACCAGCTGCGATCGGCACACCCAAAATATTGTATACGAAGGCGAAAAACAAATTCTGTTTGATATTACGCATGACCGAACCACTAAGTTCCTTTGCACGGGCAATACCAATCAGGTCACCTTTTACCAGGGTGATTTCTGCACTTTTCATAGCAATATCAGTTCCGGTACCCATGGCAATGCCGATGTTAGCCTGTGCCAATGCAGGAGCATCATTAATACCATCACCGGCCATGGCGACTATGTGGCCTTTGTCTTGCAATTCTTTCACTTTCTTGTATTTATCATCCGGAAGACAATCGGCTTGGAAGCCATCGAGGCTTAACTCCCCGGCTACCGATTTAGCCGTAATTTCGTTGTCCCCGGTTAGCATAATCACTTTCACTCCCATTTTTTGTAAGGATTGAATGGCTTTCGCCGAGGATACCTTTATTTTGTCTGTTACACCGATCATACCCTCAACTTTGTTCTCTATAATTAAAAACATGACCGTCTGTCCGGTCATTTGCCATTCTTCAACCCTCTTTTTATGCTCAGAATCAATGGATGCCTTAAAGTCTTCGATTAACCGATGATTTCCAAGGCCTATTTTCTTGCCCTGGTATTCTGCCTGTACCCCTTTACCGGTCACCGATTCAAAATTTTTCAACTTGATGAGTCCGATACTTTTTTCTTTCGCTCCATCGACTATGGCTTTCGCCAGAGGATGTTCACTATTGCTGTCAATCGAAGCTGCCATACCAAGAACCTCTTCATCACTCAGATCCCCAAAAGATTTACATTCCTTCAGACTGGGCTTCCCTTCTGTAATTGTGCCTGTTTTATCAATAATAAGGGTGTCCACCTTATTCATTTCCTCAATGGCACGGGCATTTTTTACCAGGATTCCAGATTGGGCACCACGTCCCGAACCTACCATAATAGAGATGGGTGTAGCTAACCCAAGGGCGCATGGGCATGCAATGATTAAAACGGAAACAGCATTGACGAAGGCATAAACATATGCTGGTTGTGGTCCCCATAATGCCCAGACGGTAAATGTGATCATCGATATCGCTATTATTATCAGAACGAAATATCGGGCAACGACATCAGCTATTATTTGAATAGGAGCCCTCGACCGGCTGGCTTCATTAACCATTTCGATAATCTGTGCCAGCAGCGTTTCGTTACCCACTTTTTCGGCTCTCATGTCGAAAACAGTGTTCCCATTAAGAGTTCCTCCGGTTACCTTATCACCAATTAATTTATCTACAGGCATAGGCTCTCCGGTAATCATGCTTTCGTCCAGAAAGGCATAACCATCCGTTATAATTCCATCAACCGGGATCTTTTCGCCTGGTTTCACTTTTAGAATATCACCCTTAATAACATGCTCCAAAGGGATCTCTTCTTCTTTTCCGTTTCTGATCAGCCGTGCTACAGGTGGAACTAAATTAAGTAAGGCTGTGATGGCCGAATTCGTTTTACTATGTGCCTTTAGCTCCAAAACTTGTCCTAAGAGAACTAGCGTTAGAATAACAGCTGCAGCTTCAAAATAGGAAAGAACATTTCCCTGCATATCTTTAAATTGCTCTGGAAATATTCCGGGAAACAGAAGACCAAATAAACTGAACAGGTAAGCAGCACCAACCCCAAGGGATATCAGTGTCCACATATTAGGCGACCACCTTCTTACAGAATTCCACCCACGTTTAAAAAATTCCCCACCTGAATAAAGAACCACCGGTGTGGCTAACGCGAATTCTATACAGCTCCATACTTTTTTTGAGAGAAGATCTTCAAGATGAAGAAAGGGTATGAGGCTGGACATGGCAATAATAAAAACAGGGATGGTCAGTGCCAAAGCAATCCAGAATTTTTGCTTCATCAATAGATACGCCTTTCCTTCCTCGTCGGTTTCTTCACCACTTAAAGGAACCAGATTCATACCGCATTTTGGGCATGATCCGGGCCTATCGCTATGGATTTCAGGGTGCATCGGGCATGTATAACCGGTGCTACTCTTGATTAAACTGCCATTTAAGATGGCTTCATGTCCATGCTCGGATGGGCGATTCAGATGGTGATGTTCTTCATGACGGTCATGCCCATTAACCGGAACCAGGTGCATATGACATACTGGACAGTTTCCGGGATGGTCATATACTTTTTCACCTTCGCAGTTCATTGGGCACGTGTATGCCATTTTATTATTTGACTCCATAATGTGATGTTTTTACTTTATTCCAGAAAGACTGTCCTTTGAGTCCAGTGCCCAATTAATAATTAACATCATTTGATTTGGACTGAGCTGCGCATTTTTGTGCATCAGTTTATAAGATGATATGGGCATAATGTTATCCTTGATGCTATTGCTAATTCCGTCCAGTTTGCTTATTCGTCTCCTTAAGGAATAGTTTCCGAACTCACTAAAATTCAACATTTCTTTCGCTTTACGAATATGTTTCGCCATTAACCAACTCGTTGGCTGAATATTTGAATACCAAGGATAGGCCGTATTGTTGCTATGGCAATCGTAACAGGCATTTTTTAAAATAGCCTGTACACTATCAGGAATGCTCACGATTTTCGATATATCAGTTGTCAATATCCGATCATTGTTATTACGGGTAGGTTGTATGAACTGAATCACAATAAATCCAAGAGCTACTGCCAGCAATGTTTTTTTTGAAAGGCTCATGGGTATTTAATCTCTTCTTTAACTGAACCGCTGTCGAACATCGCTTTACCCATGTATGGATTTTTAATTTCCTTTGATTCGCTCAACCAAAAAGCACCTTTCCCACCATTGTACATTGGATCGAAATCCTTATACAAAACTTGTCCACCGCCAAATGCTTTGACCAAATCGTATAGGTCTTTGCTCAATATCTCAAAATGTTCCCGCTGGTGTTCGAGCTTATCAGGATTTGCCCCGATATGTTCAGCCATTTCTTTCGCATCAGGGGTTATATCGTCCCAGATTTTCTTTTGTTCCGCAGTAAAAGATTTAGTGTCCCTCTTGCCTATTGATTTAACAAAGGCTTTGCCACCATTTGCAGCAACCTGGCCATTGTCATTTGCTAAACCATTTTTAATGATCAAATACTGATTAACGATTTCTTTAATTGAGACAGTGTTCTTAACATCGGTAACTGTTGCTGTTTTTGCTGTTCCATTACCAGTTTGCGAGACAGCCTGTTTATCACTGCCTTTGTCCTGATTCCGTGCTGATTTGTTACTCTGGCTGCCGCAGGAAACCAGAGATGTGGCTGCTATTGCCAGGCCAAAAATTGCTTTTTTCATTGGTTATTCTTTCGTTAATTCTTTAATAAAGGAATGATTTTTAAAACCGAACTTCCGGATACCATATTCTACTATCCATCTTACAAGTTGGGTGAAATAGCTCTCTTAATTGTTGCTCGATCTGTATTCTTCCGAGTTGTTTTAAAAAAGTAGTATAGTGAACGAAAATTTGCAATTGTCCATTACAGTTTTTTATCCAGCACTCCTTCTTTTCATGATTTTCGACTCTTGTTCTCAATTTTGAACTTTCACCCACATCTAATAAAAAATATTCCGTATCCGCTTTACAAACAACAGCATAAACACCTGGCTTATCTTTTAGCTTATCAATAGATGAGAGAGGTCCGACAAATGAATATTCTCCTAATTTAATAGCCATGTCTTTTTGTTTTGTGGATACCTGTTTTTAAAAGAGTTCTTTCATTTATTCTGATTTCTAAAACGCACCTTATTCCACCGGTTTGATAAACCTGGCCAGCAGGGATAACAATTCGATCCTATTTTCACAATTTACGAATTGTTTTGAACTTCCCTACCGGCTGTTTATCAAACAGTTTAGTGGTGCATTCTGTTATGCTCATTACCACGATTGTGATCATTGGAATGTTGTGAATTCCCATGCTGCTGCCCATGCATTCCCATCATCATTGGCATGCATGAAGTCAATAATGAGCCTAATACTAAGGCGATTAAGACAATACGAACTTTTTTCATTACTATAATTATTAAGGGTTATCTGACTACTATGCCGCTGGGTTTCGATCCCACGGTTATTTTTTTCATTTCTTTGTGTTGTAGCACGTTGACCACAGAAACAGTACCTTCCTGCTGATTGGTGACATAACACAGGGTACTGTCACTGTTAAAACCCATGGCATGGGCTCCCCAACCTACATCAATTGATCCGCTGTGATTGTAATTTTGTCCTTGTGCCATCCAATAATGAATGCGGCTTTGTTCAGGGTCTGTTACCCAAAGTTCATTGGTTTTAGAGCAAAAGTCCACCATGCCCGGAGTGAAATCAAGCGAAATGGAATCCATCATGCCCATGTTTGTCCCCATATTCATCATATTGAACATGTTGATAGATCTACCTCCTTCATTCTCAACATACATCATGCCGTTCATGCCGTTCCAAACCCCGACCGGGCCATCTCCTACTTTAATGGTATCAACAACCTCCTTGGTTATCGGATCGATGACAGTAACCTCATTTGACATACCATTAGCAACGAATACTTTGGTCCCATCGGTTGAGAATGTCACCTCAATCGGCATCTTACCAACCGAAATAGTCTTAATTATCTCGTAGGTATTGTTATCGAAAACCTGAACCTTTCCGCCTGTCATCATGAGAGCTGTCCAGATTTCTTTTCCATCAGGGGAGAATACTGCGTTGTTAGTCATACCCTGGGTAATAATCACCTTAAGTGTTTCACCGGTCTTGGCCTCAAGAATGTAAATTCTTCCTGGCATAATCATGTCGCTGCCAAAGCCGGTGGAAGTGGAATCACCTGTATGGTGACCGAGATGTCCACCACTTGTGTTGCCGGTTGAAGTTGAATCATCCCACATATTGTGGCCGCCGCTGAAATCCATACCGGGCATAGCCAGGGCCAATTTGCTCTTGTCGGGCGACATAGAAATATGGTACGGCCACATGGTACTTCCGCCATCCGTGTTCATTCCACCCTGCATCATACCTCCATTTTGCATGGAGCTACTACCGTCCTTCAAAAGGATCGTCCTGGCCACCTCGTTGGAATTCAAGTCAATTACCGAAATGGAGTTGCTTTGCCCATTGACCACATAGGCTGCAGGAAAATCGATCTTCCCGGCATTCCCACCCAGATTCAGCTCTTTGCTGCAGGACACCAACAATACAGCTACCGAAGCCGTACTCATCAAAAATAAATTTACTTTTTTCATATCTAACAATTTAATTATTAATAATATACGATTTTAATTTTAGCAGACATTTATAGTTTTTGCCGGCTACACAATGAACATGTATGTAAAAAGGGATTGCAACTACCCGCAAGGGGGTAATTGTCTTATTACCCGGGGAATACCGGGTCTTTAAACGGTAAAATCAGATAAGTAAGCGCTGCAGCTTAGCAAGCCGCAAATTAACCTTGGGTGGGGGAGATTCCTCCGGTAATTTCTTTTGGTCAACCTTGATGGGTTGAATATGATCAATTAAACAGGTGACCAATGGCACGTCGATTATGGTAACCGATAAGTCAGGTTGGTCGACCGAGAACACGTAATCATTTTTAAGCTGAAAGGTTGTTGCCTGATCGTGGCAGCAGTTCTCCGGATGCTCGCAACATGCTTTTGGAGTATGGAGGACAGAAAACGCCATCAGGGTATTCCCGCAATAGTGATAATGGAATGTGACTCCTGTTGTTGTCAGCAGGAGGATAAAAACCAAAACGCTATTTGCTAATTTCTTTACCATTGTCAGTTTAACGACACGTTGCAAAATTAATTGTATAAAAGTTACTGATTGTCAATTAATTGTTAAAAAGCATCTGGTCACCAATTATTTTATCGAATCACCTTCATTGTCAACGCTTTATCTCCATAGGTTATCCTGGCAAAATACAATCCTGGAATTAAGGTGCTGGTATCTAGTGTGTAAGGACAAACTCTCATAATTTCATGTAGACATAATTGTCCTGTGCTTGTTAACAGGTCAATCCGTGCGGATTCTGATTCGATTCCCGGAATTTCGATGGTTAAGGTTTCCTTGAATGGATTTGGATAAATATTCACCATCTGCCTGTCGCTGACTACAATATTATCAAAACCGGTTGCTATTCCGGTAACCAGGTATTGTCCCATCATACCATCATCCTCATGTGAGAGCATGTGACAATGAAACATGTAGGGTGTCTGTGGGTCAAAGAAATCATCGAATCTCATAAGTAATCTTACGGTTTGCATTGCAGGTACTAAAACAACATCCTTTCGCCCCTTAAGGGTTAATGGCGGTTGATTACCGCCGATATCCATTACGTAGAATTGTAGTCCATGAATGTGAAACGGGTGTGCGATGGCAGTTCGATTAGAGATCTGCCAGATTTCCGTGGCACCCATTTTTGCTGAAAAATCGATACGATCCATCGAGAATGACTGATCGTTGATCAGGAATGGTCCACTTAGGCTACCCATTCCCATTCCACTTGCTGACAAAGTTAAGGTCCGGGTAATGGTCGACTGAGATGATTCGGGTTTATGAAGGCTGACCAGTTTGGCCGGGATTGTTATAACCGGTTGCTGACTTTGCGAATTGACTATCAAATGAATTAACCGAAAGTTTTTACCATTCAGCGGGTTCGAAGTATAACCGGCAATGGTCCCCATTCCCATTGAACCTGGATTGGCTGCCCCATAAATTCCATTGGGCAATTCAGACCCATAGGAATAGATATCAAGTGTTTGGCCTGTCAAACCGGCTAGATTGACCAGCAGCTCAGCTCTTTCTCCAGGAGCGAGCATCAACCGGGTTAAGTTAACCGGGGATTCGAGCAGTCCACCGTCGGATCCTATTTGAAAAAATGGATGATTTCCTTGAAAACCAACATAGTAAACGCGGTTGGTGGAACCATTCAAAACACGTAACCGGATAACCTGAGCCGGAACTTCCAGACTGGGATCAATGGTCCCGTTAATCAGGAGGGTATGATCCTCAGCTGTAACAGTGACAAATTGGTTACCGGCATCAAAGGCACGGGATTGAATCACAATCGGAAAATCATCTATGCCGTAATTCCGGGGCAGGATTAAAGCTGATTCTTCAGGATCCCTGACAATGATTACTCCTGCCGCTCCTTTTGTTACCTGTTCCGCGGTCTTTCCGTGTAAATGGGGATGGTACCAATAGGTGCCTGCCTGGTCCATAACTTTAATACGGGGAGACCAAACCGAATTGGTTTCAATAATAATATGCGGGCTGCCATCTGATTTAGCAGGCACGTGTAATCCATGCCAATGCATGGTTGTAGGTTCATCCAGGTCATTAAAAACTGAAAGCTGGACAGAATCGCCCTTATTCAGGATGAGTGTCGGACCAAGCTGGTTTCCATTAATACCGATGGTCGCCGTTGCGTTGCCGGATAAAAATTGCATTGAGCCATGTCTAACATGCAGATTGAAAGTGCTTCCTTGCAATGTTGAAGGGATAGCCAAAGGCTTTTGACTGTATCCAGCGTATGAGAGGAACAAAAATCCCCAGGCCAGGATGGAACTTTTCATAACTGCCGCATATCAGCTATTTATTTCACTTTGTAATGCATGATCATCTTGTCAGAACCATCCATGTGCCAAAATCAAAGCTCGGTTGCTGTCAAACGGGTGATGGTATTCAGATCAGAACTGGTAGCATCAATACCATATACTTTGAATTGTGTTTCATTCTCTTGAAATTGCCACATCCCCGATTCAGGATTCAAGCCCATATTATCAGTGAAGGTAAGGGTCCCATCTGACTTCAAAGTCATTTGGTATTCACCACCTTCATCTGCAAGAATTTCCGCGGCAGTCAAATCCATTCCGGCCATATTCACCGATTCAATTACCCAAGTCTTACTGGTTATTAATGCTGTTTTACTGAGGTCATCCTTACTACAGGAGGCAATTGAAAACAATACAGACAAAACTATACCTGCTCCAATTAATCTAGATCCAAAATATTTCATTTTGATAAGTTTAAAAGTATGAATCACGGTTATTTACCATAAAGTTTAACAAGCGAAATGGGGAATAGTTTTTCCGGAAACAAAATGGCCCCTACAGTGTTTGAAGTTTTAACAATTAATTGACATTCAAAGACTTTTATACAATTAACTTTGCTGCGATTTATTTGTCTTATGTCCGTTTAAGTTCGAAATGAAATGATGAGCAGGATTTCACAAAAGGTACCGGTCATTCTTCTGTGGTTGGCAGGACTGGCATTCTGTGCTCATCTGATGGTTCCGCATGATCACCACTTCAATGATTCCTTATCACAACTGGAAGACACCTGTCCGGCTTCTGGCGGTAAACCAGAACAAGGCAATGGTATCCCAATGCATTGCCATGCATTTAACAGTGTAGCATCGGAAAAGCCAACCACTTTTCAGGTTATCAAGGTTACTGTTGATCATTCTTATTCACCTATAAGATTTACCGAGGCTTTTCAGTTTGAACCGCAACTGACTTCGATATCGGTTCCTGATTTTCAGAATCCATTTTTCTATTCTGTTTTCCCTGAAATATTTCCATTACGGGGTCCCCCTTCTTTAGCCTGATACTTTTTCAATTCTTTCGTCGCCATGGGATCAGCAATGATACCCTGTTTGGTTGCCACATGATAGGAAAATGCAATCTGGTTTCGAAAGTCAACTATCAAAATATTAAAGTATTAAGCTAAATTTTAGAAACTATGATTAATCGAATAATCACATTCTCCATAAAGAATAAATTCATTATCGGATTATTCGTGGTAGCATTGATCGGTTGGGGAACCTACTCCCTGACTAAACTTCCGATCGATGCTATTCCGGATATTACCAATAACCAGGTTCAGGTTATATCCCTTGCCCCATCACTCGCGGTGCAGGAAGTAGAGAGTTTTATTACTGCCCCGATTGAGGTTGCTGTAGCCAACATTCCTGATATCATTGAACTCCGATCCATTTCCCGATTAGGCTTATCAGTGATCACGGTGGTTTTTGAAGACGGAGTGAATATTTATTGGGCCAGGCAACAACTAAGTGAAAGATTAAAAGAAGCTGAAGAGTCCATCCCGCCAGGATTAGCTCAAATTTCCCTGGCTCCCATCTCAACTGGACTGGGTGAAATTTACCAGTATCGACTGGCAGTAGCAAAAGGATTCGAGAAAGTGTTTGATCCTATGGAACTCAGGACCATTCAGGATTGGATAGTTCGGCGTGAAATGTTGGGCACTCCCGGCGTGGCCGACATAAATAGTTACGGTGGTTTCGTTAAACAATACGAGGTAGCGGTTAATCCGGAAAGACTCCGAGGTATGAATCTGACTCTTAGTGATATCTTCACCGCCCTGGAGAGAAATAACGAAAACACTGGCAGTGCCTATATTGATAAGAAACCTACTGCCTATTTTATCAGAGGAATCGGTTTGGTCAAATCGCTTGCGGACATCGAAAAAATTGTTGTAAAAACAACTGATTCCGGTGTCCCGGTTTTAATCAGTGATGTCGCGTCAGTACAGTATGGTAATGCGACGCGATATGGCGCATTCGTCGTTGATACTACCGAGGCAGTTGGCGGTGTTGTGATGATGCTCAAAGGAGCCAATGCACACATAGTCATTGAAAATGTTGAATCCCGGATCAAGGAGATAGAAACGTCGCTTCCTGAAGGTGTTGCGATTGAGCCATTTTTAAATCGATCAGATCTTGTAGGACGTGCCATCGGCACGGTTGGCAGGAACCTGCTTGAGGGCGCATTAATCGTGATCTTCATCCTGGTCTTGTTACTTGGCAATATCAGGGCAGGACTTATTGTTGCCTCGGTAATACCGCTTTCCATGCTTTTCGCAATTTCCATGATGAAGCTACTCGGAGTTTCCGGAAACCTCATGAGTCTTGGTGCCATAGATTTCGGTCTCATTGTTGATGGAGCGGTAATTATTGTTGAAAGCGTATTTCTTCGGATCTCCTCGAGCCATAACAGGTATCCTGGTATTTTAAAACTCACGCAACAACAAATGGATGAAGAGGTATTTTCTGCCTCCAGTCGGATTCGTAACGCTGCCACATTTGGTGAAATAATTATTCTGATTGTATATATCCCGATACTCACGTTAATTGGTATTGAAGGCAAGATGTTTCGCCCTATGGCACAAGTAGTTGCGTTCGCTATTCTCGGAGCTTTTATACTGTCACTCACCTATGTTCCAATGATTTCAGCTTTGATGTTGAGTAAAAAGACCAGCCATAAACCAAATTTCTCGGATCGGTTAATGGGTTGGATTCGTGTAGTTTTCGATCCGGCCATAGGATTTGCCTTAAAGCATAAACTGTTGGTTTCTGTTTCCGCGATAGCGTTGTTTGTTGTCAGCCTGTTTATGTTTGGCCGATTGGGCGGCGAGTTTATTCCCCAGTTGGAAGAAGGTGACCTTGCTGCGAGTGTAATCACACTGCAAGGAGGTTCCCTGACAAACTCCGTTGATAAAGTCATCATGGCGAATAAGATATTGCTTGAGAACTTCCCGGAAATCAAGCATACCGTTTGCAAAATCGGCGCCGGTGAGATTCCGACTGACCCAACACCCATGGAAACGGGTGATTACATTATTACCTTAAAAGATAAGAGTGAGTGGGTTTCTGCAACAACACGTGAGGAACTCGTCGAAAAGATGGAAGAAAGTCTTGTTGTACTGGCAGGGGTTAAATTTGAATTCCAACAACCTATACAGATGCGATTTAATGAATTAATGACAGGATCTAAACAAGACATCGCCATTAAAATATTTGGCGATGATCTTAATACCCTGGCCGAAAAAGCATCTGATGTCGAGAAAATGATCCAAACCATCGCCGGCGTTGAGGACATCAATGTTGAAAAAGTTACTGGTCTGGCACAGGTACAGGTTGAATATAACCGGGACCGGCTTGCACAGTACGGTATATCAGTAGAGGAGGTTAACCGGATATTAAGGGCAGCTTTTGCGGGCAGCAAAGCAGGTGTTGTATTTGACGAAGAAAAGCGTTTCGGGCTGGTCGTTCGACTGGATAAAGATTACAGGCAAAGTCTGGATGATGTAAAAAATCTATCAGTGGCCTTACCCAACGGGCAGCAGATTCCGTTTGTTCAATTAGCAGATATCTCGATAAAATCAGGGCCTGCTCAGGTCTCCCGGGAGAATACAAAGAGACGTATTACCATCGGTTTTAATGTTCGTAACCGGGATATTAAGAGCGTAATTAATGATGTTACCGCTCAGATCGATAAAAAGATTCAGCTACCAACGGGATATTATGTTACCTATGGCGGGCAGTTTGAGAATCTCCAGGCAGCGCAGAAGCGACTTGCTATTGCAGTACCGATAGCCCTTTTATTAATCTTTGTTCTGCTATTCTTTACCTTCCATTCGGTAAAGCAGTCGCTGCTGATTTTTACTGCAGTTCCGATGTCGGCCATCGGAGGAATTTTAGCCCTTTGGTTACGAGGGATGAACTTCTCGATATCTGCAGGAGTGGGATTTATCGCACTTTTTGGCGTTGCAGTGCTTAATGGAATAGTGCTGATCTCGGAGTTTAACCGGCTCGAAAAAGAAGGGATAACCGACATAAAGGAGCGGGTACTAAAAGGACTTCATACCAGGCTGCGGCCGGTGATTATGACCGCTGCAGTAGCATCTCTCGGCTTCTTGCCAATGGCTTTGTCAACCTCCGCTGGTGCTGAAGTGCAAAAGCCTCTGGCTTCGGTAGTAATAGGTGGACTTATTACAGCTACGCTCCTCACTTTGATTATTCTTCCGGTGTTCTATATCATATTCTCAACGAATCCGTTCAAAAAACGACTGAGGCTCGGATCGGGAAAAAAGCTAGCCATGATTTTACTTTTGGTTGGAACAACATCATTATTCCACACCCTTAATGCACAGAAGGCCAGAACTATTAATCTTCATGATGCCGTACAATTAGCCTTGGATAACAATCTGGGACTAAAATCTGCCAGCTACTCTGTAGATGTGGAGAAGGCACTAAAAAGAGCAGCCATTGATCTGCCAAAAACCGCAATTGATGGGCAGTTTGGGCAGTTTAATTCCTATTCCAAAGACAATAATTTTGCGGTTTCTCAATCCTTTGCATTTCCAACTGTTTACAGTAACCAATCAAAACTGGCCAATGCAAATGTAAAGAGCAGTGAGTGGCAATTTAAAGCCTCGCAACTGGAGGTCGCCACTCAGGTGAAGCAGGAGTACTGGCACTACGTTTACCTGTTTGATAAACAAAAATTGCTGTACTATCAGGATAGCCTTTACTCTGGATTTTTCAGGGCAGCTGAACTAAGAGCTAGAGCAGGGGAAACCAACAAGCTTGAGATGATTACCGCGCGTTCGCAAAGTCTGGAGATCAAAAACCAGTTATACCAGGTAACTTCTGATATTGTAATATCTGGCCGAAAGCTCAAGATTCTTATGAATAGTAATGAATCGCTTATCCCTGCGGACTCCGCATTGCATCGGATTGACCTGATTTTTGGTATGGATAGCGTGATGGTTGGCCAGAATCCATCGTTAAGATATTTTCAGCAACAAATAGAGTCTGCTCAGATAAGAAAAAGGCTTGAAAGTAGCCGGATGCTTCCGGATATCAACATGGGTTATTTCAGTCAGACCATTATTGGAACTCAGGAGGTCAACGGTGTTCCCCGAAATTTTGGCAGCGGTTTCCGTTTTACCGGTGTCCAGGCAGGTGTAGCAATACCGTTGTGGCCGGTTGCCAATGCTGCAAAGATAAAGGCCGCCAGAATCAGCGAAAACATTGCTCTCACTGATGCGGAAAATTATAGCAGATTACTGAAGGGAAACTACCAATCATTATCGGACGAATACAAGAAATTCTCCTCGAGTGTGGATTATTATGAAAAACAGGCTGTTCCTGAAGCGAACCTGATTATTGAACAGGCCACTAAAAGTTACCGTGCCGGAGCACTCGATTACCTGGACTATATCTTGAGTTTAAACCGTGCATTAGGGATTAAACAGAATCACCTGGATGCGCTAAACACGCTCAATCAAACCGTAATTACCATTGAATACTTAACCGGAAAAACATTATAAAATTTAAACGTCATGACAAAATTAAATAATCCTATTTCGATAGTCCTTCTGGGCCTTACCCTGATTTTAGGTTCATGTGGGAACAAGTCCAATACTGTAACTGAAACCATTGAAGTTGAAGTCCTCCCGGAAGACATAGTTGAACTGCGCGAAGACCAGATCAAGCTCGCCGGTATACAAATGGGTGCAGCAGAAATGCGACCGCTCAGTAACGTCCTTAAAGTCAATGGTGTTGTTTCGGTCGCTCCACAAAGTCAGGCGACCGTTTGTATGCCGTTGGGAGGCTTTATTAAGAGCACGAACCTCTTCCCAGGGAATGCAGTTACAAAAGGCCAAACCCTGGCGGTGATTGAGAATCAGGATTTTGTCGATATTCAGCAAAGTTACCTGGAAGCTAAAAATAAGCTGGTTTATGCTGAAGCGGAGTATAAGCGGCATACTTCCCTTTTCAAAGATGAGGTATATTCTGAAAAGAATGTGGAACAGGTAACTGTGGAATACAAAAACCTGAAAGCCTCTCTTAGATCCCTGGAGCAGAAATTGATGATTCTTGGGATCAACCCTGGTCGTCTCAATGAGGACAATATTACCAGTACGGTCAACCTTATTTCGCCGATCAGCGGTTTTCTTACAGCGGTTAACGTCAATATCGGCAAATACGTTTCGCCCACTGAAGTGCTATTTGATATTGTGAACAACAATAAGTTATTTCTTGAATTAACTTTGTTTGAACAGGACGCTGATAAAGTTGCATCCGGGCAGACGATACGGTTCCAAATAAACAATGAGTCCGAAGATCACGAGGCCGTGATTACTCAGACTGGACAATCTGTAAGTATCGATAAAACGTTGAAAGTATATGCTGTTGTTAACAGTACCTGTAAGAATATTTTGCCCGGAATGTATGTAAATGCATATGTTGCAGAGTCTGAAAATCAAGTGCCTGCATTACCTTCGGAGGCCATTGTGAGCTTCAATGAAAAGGACTATATTTTTGTTTATGATAAGGAAAAGGTTGAAGATGGCAAACCATTCACTGAATATAAGATAATCGAGGTAAAAAAAGGTCTCTCGGGAGCGGGATTTACCGAGGTAATCGTTCCGGAAGGCTTTAACCTGTCAAACTCCCGGATTGCCAATAAAGGGGCTTATAATCTACTTTCGGCAAAAAAGAATGCTGGTGAAATGGCTTGCTGATAGCCGCAATTGAGTTATGGAACATTCACATTCTCATAGTTATAAAAATAAAATGGGTAATGCCTTTAAAATAGGCATTACCCTTAATATTATTTTCGTGGCTGCTGAAGCCTTTATTGGGTTCTCTTCTAACTCGATGGCCCTGGTCGCGGATGCGGGTCACAACCTGAGTGATGTGTTGGCCCTGGTTTTCTCCTGGATTGCACTGATTTTGTCCCAGCGGCGGCCTACCGTAAAATTTACTTATGGATTCCGTCGTTCAACCATCCAGATCGCCCTGCTGAATACGATCCTGTTACTGGCAGTGGTTGCCTATATTACTTATGAGACCATTACCAGGCTCAAAAACCCGGTTGAGGTGAATGCATCCTCCGTGATGTCCGTGGCATTTATAGGGATTATTGTTAATGCTTTAACCGCTTGGTTGTTTTTTAAAGGTAAGAAGCATGATCTCAACGTCCGGAGTGCCTTTGTTCACTTTGTGGCTGATGCCCTGGTTTCTTTTGGAGTTGTAGTGGCCGGGATTATGATTGCGCTAACGGGCACACAATGGATCGATTCACTGGTTTCCTTCGCCATCATTATCGTCATCCTATACAGCTCATTTCACTTGCTGATGGACTCCGTCAGCCTGGCCCTGGATGCCGTACCGGAGAACATCGATATTAAAGAGGTTAAAACCTACCTTGAAAATCTGCCGGAAGTTACTGGTGTTCACGATTTGCATATCTGGGCGTTGGGGACCAAGGATGCAGCAATAACGGTGCATCTTACAACCAACATACAGACTGAAGTCAACTTTATAAAAACCATCCAGCAGGAGCTAAATAATCGCTTCAGTATCGGGCATGCCACAATCCAGGTTGATTTTGGGAGTAGCGAGGAATGCGGAATTGAATTTTAAGATTTTAATCAATGAAGTTGATAACTCAGGATGAACAGAAATTGTACAGGAAAGCGTTGCAACTAAGTCTGTTTACGATTATTTACAATATTCTGGAGGGTATTGTCTCAATGGTTATTGGGTATTCGGACGAAACCTTAACCCTATTTGGTTTTGGAGCAGACAGCTTCATAGAAGTTATGTCGGGCATTGGTATTGCCATGATGATTTTACGAATCCGGCAGAATCCGGCAAGTCCTAAGAGCACGTTCGAGACCACAGCACTCAAAATAACAGGAACGGCCTTTTATCTGTTGTCGATTGGTTTATTGGCCGGAATTGTGTTGAATCTGATTTACCAGCACAAACCACAAACAACAGTTTGGGGAATTGTGATATCTATGCTTTCAATATTGGCTATGGTCTGGTTGATGATGGCCAAAAAGAGAGTCGGGAGAAGCCTGATATCAGAACCAATTATAGCCGATGCTAACTGCACTAAAGTGTGTGTGTATATGTCAATTGTGCTTCTTTTATCAAGCTTGATTTATGAACTGACAGGTTTTGCCTATGCAGATATCATAGGAGCCGCAGGGCTTTTGTATTTTTCGTTTACTGAAGGAAAAGAGGCTTTTGAAAAAGCCCAGGGCAAATCCTGCGACTGTTGACAGGATGATTAACCAATCCGGATATGGCCAATAAACAGTTCAATGGTTCATCTGGCCAATGATTCCATCATTACATTGAGCTTGTTGAAAAGGCTGGATGCTTCGGCAAACAATGCTTTATCCTTCCTGACCGCTTTCAGCATAATTCCCATGTTCATCGTCGAGATAACTGTTTTGCCGTGATCTTCATGCAAGGCCAGGGTACACGGCATGAAAATCGAGAACTCGGGATTCGAAGTAAGCATCATTGACGCTGTTTTTGCCTGGCAAATATCATAAACATAAGTTTTTCGCTCAATGGGGAACCCTTTGGATTCAAGGATCTGGTGGTAATCATAGGATTGAAGGAGCGAGAAATTGTGTTTCTGGCATGCTGTTTCAACTTTGGATGCGACTTGATCAATTGGAAGGTCAGACTCCAGTTTCACCGTGAACATTTCGATCATCTTGCCCGCCGGCATGATGGATTGCATTATTTTATTAAACATTCGCTTAAGATTAGTAATGATAAGGTAAACAACGGAATGGCTAAAAAGTTATCAGCTTGTCACTTTCAACAGTCCACAGTGTAAACTGGCTCATCGTGCTTAATTCAGCCCCTTCTAACAGTTGAATTGACTTCAGGCCACGTGCATCAGCACAACTGCCACACAATTTTACGATTCCGCCTTTTTGGATAATCGACTTGAGCATACGCTCGATGTTATAATACCCCTGGGGAGTATTTTGGTTTGAAATTGCACAGGCAACCGCATCTGCCATCAAGAAAATCCGAACCTCGATCTGTTGGTGTTCTTTTTGAAGCAGCATAGCCAATCTCATTGCATTGTAGGCTTTTTCAGTACCATAAGGGGCATCATTTACCAGGATCAACATACTTTTCATATCAACAGAATTAAAAGGTTAACACAATCTTATTTTTCCGAACAATGTCGTATAAATCACTCAATGAAGACATTTTGCAAACCTGTGGATTATTATTGTTCCTGCTGCGCAAACAGGTACCACATCCCAGAATAACGCCACCGGAATTGAGGAAGGTTTCAGATTGGCCTTTAATATCTTCATTGGCCTTGACCAGGGAATCCACTACTAAACCTCTGCCCAACAGAAATATCTGGACAGTATCCCCTTGCTTGACGGCATAATTTGCCAATCTTAAGGCATTCCAAACGGTCTCGACATCCTGTGAGTATATAATCATCCCGATACTAGTATGTAAAGATTGGTCCCCGGCATTAGCGATTGATTGGGAAAACGATGCTGAAGCCATACCCAAAAGCAGGGCTAAAACAAAAAATGATTTTTTCATCTTGTTGATATTAAAGTTGTTTGACTATTTCGTGCTGCTTATTAAGGTTTTCCACCAGGATCTCTCGCATCATCCTGCAGGTAATTGCAATTTTTTCACTGGAAAGCTTATAGTAGGTCTTTAACCCTTCTCTTCTTTGAATCAGTAATCCGTTGGACACCATGAGAGAAAGGTGCTGCGAAAGGTTCGATTTCAAGAGCTTGGTTTCTGCTTGCAAATCGGTAAAAGCCACTTCCTGGTCACCAAGAATCTCAATGATCTCGATGCGGATTGGATTGGCCAGCGCCTTACAGATATTTGCGTGAAGTACGTAGATAGTTTTGTCCTTCATGTTTAGAAGTTTATAAGTTTACAAAGGTATAAACAAGAATAAGAAAAACAAGAAAGGGAGCCTCCGCTCCCTATCTTATATTCGCTCAGAAGATTACTGGACAGGTCATTCCAGAAATTGATACAATTCTGTAACCACCCGGTTCAGATCCCGCTCAGCAGTTAAAAGCTTCGTTTGGCTATCATAGTAAAGGGAAAGCTCCAGAATATAATCGATCAGCGTGATTTCACCCGCTTCAAGGGCTTTACCCAGAAAACTACCGTTATCCACCGTTTGCAACGTCGATCGGTAGTCCGTCACTGATTTCTGTAAACTGACAGCCTTGGCATGGATAGATTTCAACCGATTATAAAACATCAGCTTACGATCACGCTCGATATCCTGAACTGCCAGTGACTGTGCTTTAGCCTGCTTTACAGCATTTTTGTTTTCCCAGAGCGGTAGAGACATTCCAAGGGTTACCCCCTGAAAATGCTCGCCCACTATTTTCTCACTCAGATAACCGGTCGAAAACTTGGGTAATCCGAGTGCTGATTGCAGCTTTTCTTGCTGCTTGCTGATTTCAAGTTCCTTTTTGAGCCAGGTCAGCATTGGGTTGCCGGACTCAGCCTTTTGATACCACTGGTCAAAATCTACCGGAATCTCCCGCGACGGATAGTTACCATCGCTCCATTGAATGGGTATTCCACCATTGAGCCCTGCCAGTTCTGCAAGCAAAGACTGGTACCCGATGGTGTTCGATTCAGCCTCCTTGCTTATTGAGAGCAAATTCAGACGGGCTTTATTCAAATCCAGGATACCTGCATCTCCCTGATCGAATTTCGCCTGGTAGGATTTGACCATGCTTTGTGCATGCTCCAACCGTTTGGTATATTCTGATTGCAGGGAATTGGTATAAGCCAGATCGATACACAGCTGACGAACTTGCTGAATTAAGGTCAGACGTGACAGCTGATAATCGATATCAACCTGCTGGTTCCGGCCTTCAGCAATATCCTTTTTGTACCGGTAAGCGGTCGGAAAATCAAATGTCTGGTCAAAACTAAGGTCAATACGGTTACCGATCAGGGACGGACTACCCCACAGATAATTGAATCCCACTTCGGGATTCTTGAGATAGATTCCAGTTTTAATACCCAGTTTTTGTGCCTCGGCCTTTTGCCGTAAAGCAGTCAGCCCTGTATTGTTTTTTTCAACTTCAGCAACTACCCGGTCCACGTATCCCTGGGCCAGAACTGAGGCATAACCGACAGCCAGGCAGAATATAATACTAATGAGTGTTTTTATTGTTTTTCGGTTTTTACGGTTCCTGACTTCTTGAAAATGCTATACATGATGGGTACCACGTAAATGTTCAGAAGCGTGGATGTTAATAATCCGCCCAGGATCACCTTCGCCATCGGGCTCTGAATTTCATTACCGGATAAATCTCCTTTCATGGCCAATGGTATCAGTGCCAATGCTGCTGTCAAGGCAGTCATCAGAATTGGATTCAACCGGTCGGTCGAGCCTTTGGTAACAGTGGTATAGAGTGGTGTACCCTCCTTATCCAGATGCTGATAATTGGCGACCAACAGGATCCCGTTTCGTGTGGCTATTCCAAACAGGGTAATGAAACCAATAATGGCAGGGATGCTGAGCACCCCGGAAGTAAAGTAGATTGAGAAGACCCCACCGATGAGTGCAAGCGGCAGGTTCAGCATGATGATTCCGGCCAGCCTGAAATTTTTAAATTCCTGGAACAGGAGGAGAAAAATGACAAACAGTGCCAGGATCGAGGTGATCATCAGGGATTGTGAGGCCCGTGCCTCACTTTCAAACTGACCGCCATATTCAATGCGAAAGTCTTCAGGTAAAACGATTTTTTCATTCACATTCATCTGAATATCCTTCACTACACTCCTGATATCTCTGCCCGTGACATTGGCCGATACGACGATCTTCCGCTGGACATTTTCCCGGCTGATGGTTCCCGGACCGGCAACCGAAACAATCGAAGCAACCTCTTCTAACGGAACTTGTTTACCGTCTTCGGTATCAATCAAAGCCGAGCGGATTCCATCAATGGTTTCCGTGTAATCCTTGTTCAGTCGCAGTACCAGGTCAACCCGGCGCTGTCCCTCATAAATGTCCGACAGTTTTTCGCCACCAAAGGCAATATCCACGAACTCGTTGAACTTACCGATTGATATGCCATACTGCGAGAGCATCTCCCGGTTTGCACGAATCTGGATCTGCGGAATCTCGATTTGCTGATCCACGTTGACATCCACCAGTCCGGGGATATCCTTGATCGCACCTTTCACCTCATTGCCAACAGCAAACATCTGGTTTAAATTGAAACCAAAGATCTTAATGGCAATGTTGGCGCGTGTTCCCGATAGCATATGGTCGATGCGGTGTCCAAGCGGTTGTCCTACGGTGACCGCAATTCCGGGGATACCTGCCAGCTTTGAACGGACTTCCGCCATGAACTCCTCGCGGGGCCTGTCTTTGGTGGTAAAATTGACATCCACCTCTGCGCTGTTCACGGTCTGGGAATGTTCATCCAACTCTCCGCGACCAGTTCTGCGTGCCGTGCTTGTAACTTCGGATATAGATAAAAGCTCGGTCTCAATCAGGTTCCCAAGGCGGTTGCTCTCTTCGAGTGAAGCTCCAGGCTTGCAAACAACTGATAGGGTGAGCGACCCTTCATTGAATTCCGGAAGAAAACTTCGACCCAGGGTTGAAAAAGCCAGAATGGCAGCCACCAGAAGCAAAAGAGATGAGCCCAGAACGATCCGTTTATGCGATAATGCCCATTCGAGCGATTTTTGGTAATGACGGGTCATTTGTCGGGTCAGCCATTTTTCTTTCTTGTTTTTAGCGAGGTATTTCTCACCCGACAGCAAAAGTTTGCTAATCAATGGTGTGAGCGTCATAGCCACAATTAAGGATACAAAGAGGGAAACAATAAACGCGATACCCAGCGGTTTCAGCATCCTGCCCTCCATCCCTGAAAGGAAAAAGAGGGGAAGAAACGCAACTATGATGATCAGGGTTGCATTTACGATGGAGGCCTGAATCTCCTTGGATGCATCAAAAATGACACTGAAAGCGGATCGCTGTTCCTCCGGTGGCTTCAATGAATTCTGCCGCAGTCTTTTAAAACAATTCTCCACGTTGATGATGGCATCGTCAACGAGCACACCTATGGCAATAGCCATTCCACCCAAACTCATCGTATTGATGTTCAAGCCTAATCCTTTAAGGGCCAGGATCGCTCCAAGGAGAGATAAGGGAATAGCCAACAGGGAGATCAGTGTGGTCCGGATACTTCCCAGAAACAGAAACAGGATGATAATGACAAAGATCGATCCTTCCAGAAGGGCATCCTGAACATTGTTCACGGATGTTTCAATGAAATCTGCCTGTCTGAAAATATGGGTATCCAACCTGACATCCGCCGGAAGTGTTTTTTTCAGGTTAGCCAGATTTGCCTCAATGCGCTTGGTTAAATCAACTGTATTTGTTTTTGGCTGTTTTGAAATCGAAAGGATGACCGAAGGTGTTGCATTTTCAGAAGCATAACCCATTTTAATGGCTCCACCAATTCGCACCTCGCATACATCGTTGATTCTGACAGGTTTACCATTGTGCTCCTTGATGAACGAATTGCCGAGTTCATCCAGATTGGAGGTCCGGGCCATGCCCCTGACCAGGTATTCATTTCCATATTGGCGCACGGCCCCACCGGTTGAATTACGGCTGATGGTTTGGCAAACCCCGGTCAGTTCACTAATGGAAACGCCGTAAAACTTCATCTTTTGGGGATCGGCTAAAACCTGGTATTGCTTGTAGTCACCACCGATAATGGTCACCTGTGAAACTCCGCCTGTTGCCAGCAGCATCGGTTTTACGCTCCAATCGGCAATGGTGCGCAAATCCATCATACTGGTGCTGTTGGCCTGAATACCGATAAAGAACATTTCTCCCATCACGCTGGATTGCGGGGCCAGAGTAGGCTGCCCAACTCCTATCGGCATCTGTGAGGAGATCGTAATCAACTTTTCACTCACGATCTGCCTGGCTTTAAAGATATCGGCGCCCCAATCGAATTCCACCCAAACAAAGGAGAAACCCTGTGAAGAAACCGAGCGGACCCTGCGGACATCGGTCGCTCCGTTTACAGCCGTCTCAATCGGGAAAGTAACCATTCGCTCCACTTCTTCAGGAGCCATTCCGTGGGCATCGGTCATCACCACCACGGTGGGGGCGGTCAGATCGGGGAATACATCCACATCCATGTTGGATGCGGTGGGTAAACCCACAATCACCAATACCACCGCACACAACAGGATAAAAAACCTGTTGTTAAGCGAGAATTATAATATTGAACTTAACATAGATTCAAAGGATTAGTGATTGTGACCGGAATGTGCATCCAGGGTTCCGGTTGCCTGGGCAAGTTTCACGAGGATAGCACCTTGTGTGATAATGCGGTCGGAACCTGTGGCTCCTGATTTGATTTCAGTGCGGATACCGTCAGTAGCACCGATTTTTACCGATCGCTTTTCAAACAATTCCGGGTGAATCTGGATATACAGGAAAAAGTTTCCCTGATCCTCCATAATCGCGTTGTTGGGAACAGTAATGGCATCGGCAATAGTTTGGGTTTTGAGGTATAATTCAACGAAACCGCCGGGGATGAAACTGCCTGTGTTATCAATTTGAATGCTAAGTGGAACCAGATAATTATCGGTGTTGGCCGCCCGCCCGAAAGAGAGCACTTTGCCGTTCAGTTCCTCCATGGTGTAGGTTTTGTCGTCGTGGAGTGTGCGGATGTTGGCGGAGACGATAGAACCCAGGATCGCTGCGTATTTCTGTTGTATGTCCGCGCTGAACAGCAGGGTCTTGTTTTGGGAAACCGAAGCAATTGGTTGTCCGGCCTCAACAAACTGACCATTGTGAACAAACACCTGGTTAACAAAACCGGTGATCGGGCTTGTGACTGCCTGGCCGGCGGCGCTGAAATTCTTTTTAAGGTTCTCAAATATGGCATTGGCGTTGTCGAAATCATTTTGGGCCTTGATCAGGTCTTTTTCGGAAACGATCTTATCCTTAGCCAGTTTTTGAGCCCTGTCGAGGTCGGTTTTTGCTTTTTGAAAATTATTCTGAGCCTCGGCATAGCGTACCGCTGAGTTATTATCAGCCATTCCGCTTCCCGTAATGGACACCAGGGTGCTTCCTTTGAAAATGGGATTGCCAGCCAGGAGATGATCTCCACGGAAGCTGACGACTCCGCTTGCCTTGGCAACGATAAGTTGTTCATCCCCCTGGGCTGATTCCACGCGGCCCGTCGTTTTGATAACTTGTCCAAAGCCTCCTGCCTGAGGAAATTCTGTAGCAAAATCGATTTTCCAGGTCTGTTCTTTGGTAAATGAGGTTGCATTGGTTCTTGAAGCGGCTTTTAATTTGGCGGCTTCCGCTGCGGAGATAGAGTCTGAATAAACAACAATATCTGGAACTTCCACCTGATAATCGGTTCCGTCGATATGGATGTCATATATTATTTTCCCGGCTCCCGCTGTTTTCGGTGTAATGTCGAAACTGTAAATTCCTTTACGGGTGGGCTTATCCAGCAACTGACTGACCTCTGAGCCTCCAACCATTAATCGGATGGTCATTGAGCCGGATTGAAGCGCTTTAAAATCAGGGAGGTGGGAGAAGTGTGACAGCACATTTGACTGTTTGCCTACGAAAAACGGTTTGGCTTCGGCATACACTTCGAAGTCATTCGAATAGGCGGTAAGCTGAAGGTTGACTTGTTCTGGGACAACAGGAATTTCTTCTTTCTTATTCTTGCATCCTGCCACAATCAGGACAAGTATTGCAAAAAGAAACTGGTTCTTTTTCATCGGTAACTATTTAAAATGATGGGTTACAATTAATAACACGCAGAAAGCTCAGCAATAGCCATAAGGCTACTGATCTGCAATAGGAATGGGAATCTAAAGGGCAGGAGGTGCACGCAACCCGGAACAGCTTGTTACAGCTAAAGGAAATATTCCTGGGTGTAATAAAGGAGGTAATGGAATCTTATAAAAGAATGGTTGATATCCCGAATTATCCTGATCAGAAAATATCAGCTGAAAATCGGGGTTCTGGTTTTGATGGTCAGCCAATGCACAATCGAGCCTGAATGAATTTGCTGGGACCAGGTAAGCCTGCGCTAATAAACAGGATTGATCGTGATCATGATCCTGATGTTTGTGATCAGCATCTTCCGTATGAGTTTCGGCCGGGTCCTTTTGATCTTCAAAATGATCAGCCTGAATACAGCCAAACCCTCCATAATGATGGTGTGGAAAAATGCTATGGGCAACCAATAAAATAATGGCAATGAGAACAAATAGTAAACCAGCCGATCTTTTTAGCATGTTCCGAAACAGCATTAAGGTGCCAAAGCTAACTTTAAATCTAATTATTACAATCGTATGAATCTGAAGAGTTGATCATTAAACTGGCATATAGGATTGGTTTATAGTAGATTTACTGATTAATTCAAATTGCCATGTATCAAATATTCATTGGAAGCCTGGTGTTAAGTCTAATACACGCATTAATACCAAACCATTGGATTCCATTGATCGCTATTAGCAAAACTGAAAAATGGACTCAACGGCAAACTTTGCTTGCAACTGCCATCACCGGTTTTGCGCATACTCTCAGTACGATTTTAGTGGGTATAGCAGTTGGTCTCATCGGACATAAACTGTCTTCTAGTTACAGTGCCGTTTCAACCCTGGCAGCACCCTTGATTTTATTAGGATTAGGCCTTGTATATGTGATCATTGATATCCGGGGGATGCCCCATCATCATCATCAACATGATCACAATCCCTCACCTGTAACGGGAACCGGAAAATCAAAATGGAGAGCCATACTGGTTTCCTTGAGTGTTGCCATGTTCCTTACGCCCTGTATCGAAATTGAAGCATATTATTTTCAGGCAGGTTCGATAGGATGGCTGGGGATTTTCATCGTTTCTTCTGTCTATTTGATTATGACCATACTCGTGATGTTGACCCTGGTTTATCTTGCATTCAATGGCATGAAAACCTTCAATTCGCATTTCCTTGAACACCATGAGAAAGGAATTACCGGAGCAGTACTGATAGCACTCGGGTTGCTGGCTTTCTTTGTGAAATTCTAATCCTCAAATAAAATATATAGCCATGACTGGGAATAAATCAAATCAAAGTGTTGACGAAGATGCCGCCATAAAAAGTCAGATGGGAAAGATGGTGAATTCCTAAGACACTTATATGAAGCGAATAACGCGTGGTCAGGAGGATGCCCTGCGCAAAATGACGGTGACCCTGGCAGGGGTAAAAGACGGCGATCGTGTTCTTGAAGTCGGGTGTGCCACCGGTTCATTGTCGCTTGCTGCCAAACGACAAGCAGGTCTAACCGGGAGTGTTTTTGCCATTGATATTATTCCCGGCATGATTGAGGTCAGCCGAAAGAAGGCTGCAGAGGCCAACCTGGATGTCACATTTCAATTAGGGAACATCGAGGATATCCCTTTTCCCAACGATCATTTTGACGTCGTAATGTGTAGTTTCATGATTTTCCATATGTCTGAAAAGGTAAGAAACAAAGGAATTGGGGAAATCTATCGCGTTCTTAAACCAAATGGAAGGCTTTTGGTTCTGGATCTGATCCTACCGGCACAGTCATTGTCCCGCAGTCTTCTGAAGTTCTTTTAAGGATTTATGCTCAAGCATGAATTAAAAGAACTGCAGCCGGTTATGGAATTGGCCGGGTTTTCTAAAATTGAAATTGACCGTGCCAAGTATCGAGTATTTGGGCTACCGTTACTCTCCTTTTTGCGCGGAATCAAGTAGGTTTGTAAGATTGGTTATAACCACTTTTTTTGTTAGAATTTTTTAAGAATTCATTGGGAGTACTAACCCAACCTCGTCTCTGTCCGTATAGATTCAAACTCCTGCTCCTTCTCACGAATCGACTGAAAGCTTACTACCGATGGTCTCCGGTGCACTTCTTTCACTACCTGCATCATGCGTAAGTTCGCCTTCAGCAACCCAATCATTTCATCATTTGAGACAATGGATCCGCCCAGGTCTGGATACCTGCCGGCTGAGTAATGGTTAAACCTCGCCGCAATGATGGCATCCATGATCTGCGGAAAGTTGGCCATGATATTTCGGGTGTTGGGTCCATCGATCACGATCTCTGGTTCCCGTTCAGAGAAAAGGCCTAGGGTTGGCTTGGAATAGTAACCTGTTTTAACACGTCCTATCATGGAGGCCTGATACAATCGATTGTCCGAGGATCCAAGTACTGGATATTTCCCTTTCGAGAATTGCTGCGATTGGATGACAGCCACATTGGCCGTTGTGCGCCCGATTGCTGCGCTAGTTAAAATTGCCCGAAGCGATTGGGCCAAATCGGCATTTACCCCGACGTTGGAGTTCACCCGTGCTATCTCCATAACTCCCTTGATGATCGTTTGAATGGCGGCTATTTTTTTTTGTCGTCTGGCATTTTTCTTTTCGATGGCTTCCTTGGCTTTATCGTTCTTGCCGGCTGCGGCCAATTCCCTGTTTTTAGCTGCCTCGTACATGCTGCCAACCGCATCCATGATGGTGGTGGCAGCCCGTGCATAATCCTCCAGTTGCTGAAATTGCTTTTCGGCACGCTCCTTTTCGAGGGCAGCTACCTTGTCGTGATACTCCTGTTGGCAGATGAGTTTTGCATCCAGATCATCCTTAAATTTTTGCATTTTGCCTTCATAGGAGGATTCCAACCAGTAATCATAAGCAAGTTGCTTGGCTTTGAATTCCTCCGGAAGATCCCAGTACTCCCCGGCATCCTTTGCAAACTGGGCAGTGTCCTTATCCCACTGCTCGTAAAAATCATTGGACTGTTTATAAAGGGCGTCAGATGCTGCCTGTGTTCGCTTTTCGCCATCTTCCTTCATCCCAATCAAAACGTCCTGGATCTTGAGTTCTTCTTCGGAAGTAAGCTGGCCATGCTCCCGTAACCTTTTTATCGAAGCCAACTAGTAACGGATTACTTCGGCATCATTCTTTTCGAGGTACACATCCTTGTCATCCAGGCTTTCAGCATATCGCATTTTAATGATGACCTGCTGCTGGCGATGAAATTCATCAATTTCCTTTAGTACCTCAGCTCGCTTGAAATTTTCATCCACGCCATTTGTATTGGTTCCACGGGCCTTGGATAGCATGGCCTCAATGGTCGCTACCTTTTTAAGGAGCCGGATATGATCTTCCGTGCCTTGGTTGGCATTGTTTAAGGCGGTGGTATACAGTTTGGTCATGAAATTCCAGTCCCAGCTGAGAACAATTGGTTAAATCGACCCTTTATTCCATTTTACAGAGGTCAGAACCCGAATCTTATGGTTGATTATCACCTGTCACATTCAGAGTGGCAAGTATACCGGGACAAAGTTTACCGATTGATACATCCTGAATAATCCCCCCTACCCGACACATTTTAACTGGATTTTTGAAAAGCACATCGCACAAGACCTGAAATAAGCCGGTTATTAAGCCCAATTTTAACTAATCTCATCTGTCTAAGAACAATTGCTAACCCCAGCACTGGAAAACTGGCTTAAATCGCCCCTAATGAATTGGCTACCAGACAATGGCCCCCTTCGGAGATATTTGGCCTGGCAATGGGATGCTAATGCCGAAAGAAGCCAGACTAAGAATGAAAGGCGAATAGCAGATTGTGTGTTTTATATCCAGTAAGATCGGTCATTTTCACCGGAGGTGGGGCCATTGATCCACGAGCCAACCCTCCCCTATTTTATTTTAGTGCCATACCTAATTTCATGAAATGGTCTTTAATAATAAAAGTAAAAAGCCCACAACTAATAAGACGGTAAGTCTTACTGTGTTTATGGGCAATACCTATCCCCGAAAAAAATATGGCTGTTCTGAAATTTATGAGCCAGTTTACAGTTTTTGCAAAACTTTGTTGCAAAAACCGAAAAGTGCTACCAGGGGTAAAGGGGTTAGTGAAATTTCGCCGGCATTGACCCACGTTCTTGTTTAATTCTGGGCTTAACTTTTTCTTCGTAAACTGTTTTGCAAAAGTGGGTTTTTGATTTAGGTAACCATGTGGTAATATTTATTTAACCAAAAAACTGACAAAAGCCAGCAATGCCTTTATTTATGGGGCTTTCGGGATGCGTATGGTTATTCTTTTATGTGTGGTAGCAAAAGAAGAATTTAACATCATTTTTCGTTGAAAAAATTTTGCGTACAACGCCGATTTGATGACCTATTGTTGAGTTGAAATCAACCACCGATGGCTTGACTTTCATCGGTTTGCACAAAAGTTTTGCAATTTTAGTTAAGTGTTTAAATATCAATAGTTTTGAAGGGCTGATGTTAATTGTACTAAATTGGCAAGCGATTCCCTTGCTCCCCTGTTTTTCTTTCAATTTAATGAGCCAGTTATCACACTGCTTTTCAAGGCGTTGCCACTTTCAGCATTTTGCAAAAACACTATGTAAAAACTTAATACAAGCACTGATTAACAACTTGTTATGTTTTCAATAATACCCGACATTCGTTCTATACCCCAATTACATCAATCAATGAGTTCTTTTTAGAGCCCAAACGAATGCTGATTACAAAGGTTCTTCAAAACCTCCATCCTATCGTAAAGCCAATGACAGATGTTTCCCTTGACACATAAACCAACGGCAACTTAAAGGGCGCGATCTCTGGCTTAAAAAACTGGCTGCTCAACTAAGAGAAACCAATTGCCTTTTATACTTTTAGACAATTGTCTATCAGTAGCCGAACCGTGCCAGTCATATTTCATTCAAACTAATTCGTAAAACAGTAGTCATGGACCCGAATTTATTCCATTTAGATTTAGGTAGAGTTTCCGAAGTCTTTGTCGCTATCGTGTTTCTCGCCCTGATCATTGAAAGAGCACTTTCTGTGGTGTTTGAATCACGGTTCTTTATTGATAATACCGAAGACGGTAAGGTCGTTATGCAATTAAAGGGGTTGACAGTGGAGGATCAAGGTAGCAGTAAACTGTTAAAGCAGACCAAGAAAAGGGGGCTAAAGGAGGTGATTTCATTCGGGGTCTCGCTTGCCGTTTGCTGGGTAGTCCATTTCGATGCCCTTACCATCAGTTTTGTATCCAGTGATGAAACCCAGATTTTCGGCTACGTATTGACAGCGATGGTCATTGCCGGGGGAAGTAAAGGCTCAATCAAACTATTTAAGGACTGGCTGGGATTCCGATCCACGTATGAGGAGCAACGGATTGAAATAAACCGGACCAATAAATAAGCGATGAACTACCTGATCAGGGTTTGCATGCTGCTGCTGTGGGCGATTCCATCCTATGCGCAGTATGTGACTGTATCCACATCAGCGACTCTTATGGAAGAGC
>Ga0209417_1000704_pt1 | contig 72442 bp, 48 predicted proteins | sample RifGroF2_FD_184002 | JGI IMG/M metagenome (GOLD analysis project Ga0209417, IMG submission 184002) | Groundwater microbial communities from Rifle, Colorado, USA - Groundwater F2 (SPAdes) (version 2) | ecosystem: Environmental > Aquatic > Deep subsurface > Groundwater | place: Rifle, Colorado... | reverse complement strand
ATAAGAATGAGCTAATTGACAAGGCCGAATGTTATTTCGGTGTTCGTAAAATTGAAGTCCGCGGAGATGTGTTTTACGTCAATGGCAAAGCAGTGAAACTCAAAGGAGTAAACCGCCACGAGCAACACCCTCGTACAGGAAAACATGTGAGTCGGAATACAACGATCCGTGACCTGGAGTTGATGAAGCAGGCCAATATCAACATGATACGCACCTGCCATTATCCTGACGACCCCTTGTTTTATGAACTTTGCGACCAATATGGTTTTTACGTGATGGACGAAGCAAACCAGGAATCGCATGGTTTTGGCATTGGAAATAAGGAACTTGGCGATAACCCGGCGTGGAAAAAGTCGCACGTTGAAAGAGCTGTCTCATTGGTACAGCGCGATAAAAACCACGCCTGTGTTATTTTCTGGTCGCTTGGAAATGAAGGCGGTCGCGGACAATGTCTTGAAGCAATGGCTGATACGATCAAAAAATTAGATAACAGCCGCTTGGTTTATTCCGACAGTTATCGCGAAATATCAGCTATTTACGACGAAGGATACCTGCATCCGGCGGATTTGAAAAAATTGGGGGAAAAAGTAAAAGATAAACCTGTATTTATGCGTGAATATGCGCATGTAATGGGCAATTCAGGCGGAAACCTTCAGGAATACTGGGATGTAATTTATGCCGATTCGAGCCTTACAGGCGCTGCCATTTGGGAATGGGTTGACCAGGGCTTAGCAAAGAAAAAGGATGGCTCGCCTCAAAAACTAACCGAACATCCTGATGATTACCAACTGAATGACGATGAATTTTGGGCTTATGGCGGTGATTTTGGCGATCAGCCCAACGATGGAAATTTCTGTATAAAGGGTCTTATTTCGTCCGACAGAAAGCCATATCCTCACTATTTTGAGGTTCAGAAAGTTTATCAACCGGTAGATTTTCAAATTGTTGATGCCAGTTTGCCTAAGGTAAAAGTTATTAACCGGTACGATTTTACCTCGCTGTCTGAGATTGATTTGATTTACGAATACCTGTCGAACGGGAAATCAGTCCAATCCGGAACCATCGATGGCAGTTCCATCCTTCCGGGTCAATCGGCTGAAATCAGGATTCCTCAACTAAAAACAACCAACATTTCGAATTCAGAAATTTGCCTGAACCTTTCGGCCAGATTGAAGAAAGCCACCTGCTGGGCTGCCGAAGGATTTTGTGTGGCCCGCGATCAGTTTGTGCTGAAATCCTTCGCTTACCCCATTATCATGGCTTCAGGAAACGAACTGCAAACCAAAGAATCGGACACCGAAGTTGTGGTTCAGAACGATGGATTCAGGGCAAGTTTTAGCAAAACTTCTGGAGCCTTGCTGAGCTGGAAAGTTCTGCAGAAAGAGTTGCTGATCGGTTCGCTCGAACCCTATTTCTGGAAACCAGCCAACGATAACCAGAAGATGAGCGGCTTTGAGCGTGAACTGGGGAAATGGAAGACTGCCGGGGAAAAACGGATCGTCGAAAAGATGGAGGTAACCAAAAAAGAAGGGATTGTTTCCGTTCAGTTTAAAATGAAGCTGCCGACCATCGGCGCTGAATATCAACTTGACTACAGGCTAAACGGCGGGGGAAAAATACAGGTCGGTGCTGTCTATCAGCCATCCTGCGACACCATTCCGCTGATTCCGAAATTTGGAATGCGCATGCAAATTCCTGATGAATTGACTACTGTGGACTGGTATGGTCGCGGCCCCTGGGAAAACTATCCCGACCGGAAAAGCGCTTCGCTGATTGGAAACTACGAATTAAAACTCGAAAACTTCATTACCGATTATCCGGCTCCGCAGGACAATGCCAACCGCTGTGATGTGCGCTGGTTCTCGCTGTCCGATCAACTCGGAAGTAGCATTAAGGTAACTGGTTTGCAGCCACTTTGTTTTCGTGCCTGGCCCTATACTGAAAACGATCTTGAAAATGCAAAACATCCATTTGATTTGCCCAAACGTGGTTTTATTAACCTGAACATCGATCTGAATATTCACGGGGTTGGTGGAGATGATACCTGGGGCGCAAAAACAATGGAGAAATATACTATTGACGGGAATAAGCGTTACTACTATGGATTTATTCTAGAATATGAGGAAAAAACAGATCGATATTTTTCACAATAAAGTATATGATAGAAAATAAAGACCTTTACGGTTTAGCTTACAATTGTCCAACCCTTCAACGGCGGGATGATTGCCCCTTGAACGAATTTGATTATCTAACTTTTAATGATAAAGTAAGATGGATTGAAGGTCTTAGTTATGAAGAAAAAGAAATGATTCTGGAACACCATCAGGTTTGCACCCGGAATAGATAGTCGACGAGAGATTAAGCATAGTTCATGTTGATTAAATTTAGGTTACCCCTTTGTTCACAATAGCAAGGGGGTTTTTGCTTTTTGAAGAGCTGGATAGTTCAACTCATATCTGAGAAAAATTAACTTTACTGAAAATATCCTGGCATGAAACTACAATTCATACTCTATATCCTTTTGCTTGTAAGTCTTTCGTGTTCAGACAAGAATTCGTCTGACGAAGAAGATCCGATACCCGAGGAAAAACCCAAATACCATTTGTTTACTCTCGATGAATTTGCCATGGGAGTTGATCTTTCGTATGTCAATCAAATTGAAGATCATGGAGGGGTTTACCGCGATTCGTCGAAAGTTCGTGATCAGTTTCGCAATATGAAAAATCATGATTGCCTGTTTTTGGGACTGTAATTTTTTTCATTTTCAGGGAATACTTTGTCGTCACACGATTATAAGCGATATTCGTAGGAACTTCTGAATTAATTTATAACGGCGATAAGATGAAAACTACAGCAATTCGTTTTCTTATAGCAGTCCTTATGGTCATCCTTTTCAATGGATGCAGCAAAGCGGGAACTTCTCAAAATCCTCCGACCAGTACAAATACATTTGCCAAAGGAGCCGACATCAGTTGGCTACCTCAAATGGAAGCTACCGGATACAAATTTTTTAATGACAACGGTCAGGAAGAAGATTGCTTCGAAATATTGAAGGACCACGGAATTAATTCCATCAGGTTAAGGGTGTTTGTTAATCCGTCGGATAACAGGGCAAGCGGGCATTGCAGCAAAGACGAAACAGTTGCCATGGCTCTTCGTGCGCAGAAATGGGGAATGCGGGTGATGATTAACTTTCATTACAGCGACAGCTGGGCCGATCCGGGCAAACAAAGGAAGCCAAAAGCCTGGGAGGGGCACGATTTCCCGACCTTGCTGAAAGATATTTACGATTTACTTTTGATGTAATGACTGCCCTTAAAACCGCCGGAGTAACTCCTGAATGGGTTCAGATTGGTAATGAAACGCCCGGAGGTATGATTTATCCTGAAGGAAGTACGGATAACTGGCCCCAGTTGGCGCAACTGATCAACAAAGGGTATGACGCCATCAAAGCTGTTAGTCCTCAGTCAAAAGTAATCCTTCATGTCGATCAGGGAAATAACAGTGGGAGATTTCGTTGGTGGTTCGATGCTGCAAAGGCAAACGGAACCAAATATGATGTAATTGGCTTGTCATATTATCCATACTGGCTTGAAGGAAAACCTGATTATTCGTTATCTATTGACGATTTGGGTGCTAATCTGAAAGATATGGCTGCCCGTTACGGAAAAGAAGTGATGGTGGTTGAAGTGGGAGGTGAAGACATTAAGGAGCAGAATACCTACGACATGCTGATTGCCGTTCAGAAAAAAGTAAAAGAAGTTCCCGAAGGCAAAGGACTTGGCGTATTTTACTGGGAACCTGAAGGCGCCAGAAGCTGGAGCCATTATGCACTAAGTGCCTGGGGTGACGATGGGAAACCTACGAAAGCGATGGATGCTTTTTTAGAAGAATAAATCCCAAAATAAAAACAAGGTTATTGCAAGAAGATAAATTTATTTCACCCCTTCGGGGTTTGTATTCGTTAATTAGATGATTCTCTATAATCTTATCAGCCCTTCGGGCTTAAAAAAGGAATGAGGCATTGATATTCAGAAGAGTCCATGAGATGAATCAATCCCGAAGGGATGTCAGGATTAAAGCATTCGGGCAATGATGATCGCAATGTAACCCCAAAGGGGTGGTATGCAAAACGAAATGAATCAATAAAAACAAGAAAATAAAAAACTTCTAAAAACCATATAAATGATCTTTCGAAAAACTTTGTTCTTTATTGTACTAACTATTATTTTTTCGTCTTGCAGCACCTCGGCTCCTATCCTTTTCTCAACCGAACCCGGTAATTTTAACTCCGGATGGGAATTTATAAAAGATCCAACTGACAGTATATCAGCACTACTTTTCCAGAAGGGTGAAAAGCAATCTGTCTGGCAAAAAGTTACTTTGCCACATACTGCCAACATCGAAGCGGTTGATTCTCCTGATAAGCAGTGGCAGGGAATTGTCCGCTACCTCAAGTTTTTCACCGTTCCTGAACAGTTTGAAGGCAAATCCGTTTCGGTTCATTTTGGCGCTGCTATGCAGATTGCAAAAGTTTATTTGAACGGAGATTTGATTCAGACGCATTCTGGCGGTTACCTGCCTTTTCAGGTAAAACTCGATGGAAAAGTAAAGTTTGGTAAGGAAAACTGCATTTTGGTAGAGTTGGATAACCGTGACAATCCGTTGGTTCCACCGGGAAAACCGCTGGCCACACTCGATTTCAATTATTACAGCGGACTGTACCGCAATGTGACCGTCGAAGTAAAAGACAAATTGCATATTTCCGATCCGATTTCAGCCAATCGTGTTGCTGGAGGTGGTTTGCTGGTTACCTACAGCGATGTCACAGCACAATCGGCTAAAATCAATGTTCAGGTGTATGTTGAAAATGAAAACCACACCGCAAGAACAGCTTCTTTGAAAATCAGTTTGGCCGATGCTGAGGGAAAAACTGTCTTTTCAGAAGAAGTGGCTTCCGAAAATATTCCGACATCAGGGTTTGTTCAGTTTAAAAAAGAATTGTCGGTTCAAAGTCCAAAATTGTGGTCGCCCGGCAGCCCGAACCTTTACCTCCTGAGGGTTGCAGTGATAAGCGATAATGTAGCTGTTGATTCATTATCTGAAAACATTGGAATCCGTACCTTCTCGTTTTCGGCCAAGGATGGTTTAGTACTGAACGGACAAAAATTGAAACTTCGCGGGACCAACCGCCATCAGGAATATCCTTATATCGGCAACGCACTTTCCGACAATGCCCAATACCGCGATGTCTTTAAAATCAAACTGGCTGGTTTTAATTTTGTGCGTTGCTCACATTATCCCCAATCGCCGGCTTTTCTGGATGCATGTGACGAACTGGGCATTCTGGTGATGGACGCCATTCCAGGCTGGCAATTTGTAGGGAAAGAAGAATTTCAAAATAACAGCATCCGTGATGCCCGAGAAATGGTTCGCCGCGACCGTAATCACCCTTCGATTATCCTTTGGGAAGCTTCACTGAACGAATCTGGTATGCCCAAATCGTATATGGAACAGGCGCATCAGGCGGTTCACGAAGAATTGCCAGTTGCCGATGTTTATACCTGTGGCTGGATTGATGATGTGTACGATGTGTTTATTCCGGCGCGCCAACATTCCAAACCACCATACTACTGGAACAAATATGCCAAAGACAAACCCATCCTGATTGCTGAATATGGCGACTGGGAATACTACGCACAGAATGCCGGTTTCAATCAGACTGCATATAGTGATTTACAAACCGAAGAACGCAATTCGCGCCAATTGCGTGGATTCGGGCAGAAACGGCTGGCACAACAGGCGCTCAACTACCAGGAATCGCACAACGATAACCTGAACGGTCCGGCCACTGGAGACGCCAATTGGCTGATGTTCGATTACAAACGCGGTTATGCCCCCGACATTGAATCTTCCGGAATCATGGATATTTTCAGGCTTCCAAAGTTCTCGTTTTACTTTTATGCCAGTCAGGAAGATCAAGCTGAACCGATGATATTTATCGCCAATTACTGGAACGATCCAAACTTCAAGGATGTGAAAGTGTACAGCAATTGCGACGAAGTTGAACTATCGCTCAACGAGAAAGTGGTTGCCCGACAGAAACCTGATCAAGACAGGAATTCGACCAACCTGAAACATCCGCCGTTTACCTTTTCAATTCCTGAATTTGTTGCAGGAAAGCTGGAAGCAAGGGGATTTGTGGAAGATAAGGAAATGGTGAAAACACAGGTGAGGACCCCGTTAAAACCCGAAAAAGTTGCATTAACTGTTGATTTGAGCGGGAAAGAATTGCTGGCTGTCAAGAACGATATTGTGTTTATTTATGCAGCAATTACAGATGCTGATGGTACAATTATTGCGGACGACAAACGTGCCGTAACTTTCACTGTTGAAGGTGATGCCGAATTAGTTGGCGATAATCCCCGTAAAGCCGAAGCTGGTTTTTCAACGATTTTGTTGAGGGCAGGTAAAATTTCAGGAGTTGTAAAAATAAAAGCGAACGCTGAAGGATTGAATTCAGGAGAATTGCAGTTGGAGACGCGTTAATAACAGTTTTCTTTCTGACTAAATAATAAATCCTGACAGGTTTTTGATCCCTGTCAGGATTTATTTTAATATACTAATCCCAAATTCAAGTCTAAATATGGGAATATAATCCCAAATTCAAGTCTAAATTTGGGATTATCAAAAATGAATCGTTATTTTTGTAAAAAAAGCAAGATGATTTCCCGTATTATTCAAGAGCAAATATCCCAACGAATGAGGAAGGGCAAAGCCATTCTTCTGGTTGGCCCGCGTCAGGTTGGCAAGTCCACCCTTTTGAAGAGTATCCAGAAAGAGCAAAATGAGCATACCCTTTTATTGAACTGTGATGAGCCGGACATCCGTCATATGCTTGAAAATGTTACGTCGGATCAGCTAAAAGCGATGATTGGAAAGAATACCCTGGTGATGATTGATGAAGCGCAAAAAGTTGAACACATTGGGTTGACCCTAAAATTGATTGTAGATAGTCTGATTCAGGTGCAGGTTATTGCAACAGGTTCATCGGCGTTTGAGCTTCGGAACAAGACCAATGAACCATTGACCGGGCGAAAATTCGAATTTAATCTGTTCCCGTTTTCAATTGCTGAAATGGTGAATCACCATGGGAAACTGACAGAGAACAGAATGTTGGAGCGACGGTTAATTTATGGGCTGTACCCTGAAGTTGTGAATGAATTAGGCAACGAACCGGAAAATTTGCTCGAATTGATAAACAGCTATTTATATAAAGACATTCTTGCATTTCAAAACATCAGGAAACCGGACGTGCTTGATAAGTTGTTAACCGGACTTGCTTTACAGATGGGGCAGGAGGTTTCGTATAACGAACTGGGACAATTGATTGGGGTTGACAAAGCCACTGTTGAAAAATACATTGAACTGCTCGAAAAGTGTTTTGTCATATTCAGGTTGGGTTCATTTAACCGAAATTTGCACAACGAATTGAAAAAGAGTCGAAAAATTTATTTTTATGACAATGGGGTGAGAAATGCCATCCTGAATAATTTCTCGCCTTTAGCTTTGAGGCAGGACACTGGAGTGCTTTGGGAGAATTTTATGGTGAGCGAACGGATCAAACAGAATTCGTACAACCGGGATTACCGGAAAACCTACTTTTGGCGAACTCAAACCCAGCAAGAAATTGATTTACTGGAAGAAAAGGATGGAATTTTGTATGCTTTTGAGTTTAAATGGAACGATAAAAAACAAGCCCGGGTTCCAAAATTGTTTGCTGAAACTTATCCTGGACATCAGTTTGAGGTAATAACTCCAACCAATTATCTCGATTTTCTTACCCCGACTAACGTTTAATTGGTCAGTCGCAGTGTTCAAAAGTTGCGTTCCCTCCTGCTGCGACTGACCACTATCGTCTTACTTCCAGAATAATTTCATCCAAAGCCCTTTTCGGAACATGGTGAACCTGGTTTTCGTCGCGCCAGTACTTAATGTTGTCGCCTTCCAATTCGTCGAGAACAACAATCTCTTTGGGTTTTCCGAGGGCCAAAACATACAGGATGTCGTATTGCTCCGATAAATTCAATAATTCACGAAGTTTATTCCGGTTCACCGAATGGATGATACAACCGCCATAACCGGCTTCAGTTGCCCCAAGCAGGATGCTTTGCATGGCAATTCCATCGTCGCAGAAATAATTTCCTGTAATGAGCGTATCGTTCAGCAAAACTATGTAGGCCGATGGTCGTTCACCTTCGTCAGGGCCCTTCCATGTGGTCAGGTAACCAGCCCAGGACAGTTGTTCGAAGATTTGAGCATTAAGCGGTTCGTCTGTGCTCAGTATGTATTTCAAAGATTGTGAGTTGCGTGCAGAGGCCGAATTGCGTGCCAGATCAATCCACTCGTGCAATTGCGTGATGCTGATTTTTTCGAATTGATAAAAACGCCGGTAACTGCGGTTTTTAAGGATGAGATCTTTCAACATGTCTTTTGATTTTAGTTTTCAGGATAAAAATAATCATGTATTTTGTTACTGACGGGGTGGCTCTCGATTTGCACTTTCTGGTTTGCCCAAATTAGCCCTTTTGTTGATAAAAAAGTCACCCTGTCAGTACAAACTGAGCATGACTGACTTTAGAATTATTCGGACAATTTATTCAACGATCAAAATCTTTTTCACTTCAGTGAGGTAATTATTTCGGAGGTGAAATAAATATGCCCCAGGCTTTAGTTTAACCTCACATTTTCCTTCAACAGCGAATCTTTTATAAACTTCAACGCCATGAAATGTGTATATATAAATGTCAGAGGCTTGTGTTGATTGAGAAAGATCGATGGTTACATTTCCCTTCGATGGATTGGGATAAATCCTGAACATGTTATTCTGCAAATCAAAGAGATTATTGCTGTTGGTAATGTCTTTGAGCAAATATTCATCCGAAATTGTCTGGCAGTCGTTGTACGCGATGCAGCGAAACTTGTATCCATTCAGGAGTTCAGGAGTACTGATAATTTGCAGCGTGGAAGAGGCCTGATTGCGGAACGATGTGCCGGTAATGTTTTCCCATCCCGTTCCATCATTCATCTCCCATTTGTAATTGACCGTGTCGCCGGCTTCGACTGATAAACTTATTGTGTTGTTTTCATTTGTCAGTTTTATGTTTTCCGAAAATTCAGGACACGATTGATTAACATCAGGCAGAAAAGTGTTGTCAATTTTTGTTGCCTTTGGTTTCCCCAACCACTTGATTTCGTCAGCATTCATCGCGTAATTGCGTAATTGTATGCTACTTACAAAAACAGGATTGGTTTCTCCGTTGTCGTCAGAGAAAAAATTGGATGACTGTACGCCCCAGTTATTATTCAGGCAAAACCGCCCGTTTTTACTTTCTTCAAGTGCGATGGTACCGATATAATTTCCATCAAGATACTGATCCATTTTTTCACGATACAAATCGAAAACCAAAGCCAGCCGAACCCAGGTACTATCGGCAAAACTGCCATTGTATTGCTCAAGGATACCTATGCTGTTTTTTTCTCCGGAAAGGAAGAGGTCGCCATCGTCGCTGTTGTTATTACTCGTTTGGAGGATTGCAGTATATTGATTTTTGCCTGCTGGTTTGAGCAAATCGAAAATCAATGTATATGTATTGTCGCAATCAAGTCCGCCCGGAATGCCTTCGGGGGCAATATTCGAAAAGAACCGCAAGGCATGTTGTGAATCAAAAGCTGGAATTCGGGCAATGTTTACGAGGTTGTTTTCGATGGACGGCAGATGGAACGAAAGTGTTGTTCCGAATTCGATAGTTTGTCCGACAACTGTGTTATCGCCTATTACTGCCAATTGAGATCCGATTGTTCCGTTTAAATTTTGATTAAAATCCCATTGACCGGTAATTCGTTTTTCGGGAAAATAACCTGCATTTCCATTGTTGCAGAAAACCTGGTAAGCTTCCGAGGGTCGGTCGGTTTCCAGAGCGTCTACTCCAAAATCTTTCAGAAACTTGAAATAAGCCAGGTCATTTACGGTATATGCCCAAAGTTCCAGTTTGTTTGCACGAGCCGTTTCCCGCAATTCTACCATACGGTCGTCGGTTGCATTATAAATGTAATCAGCCGGAATCTCAATAGCAATAACACCGTTCTTTTTTAGAAATTCGTAAAACCCGGGATCATCAATGTCTTGAGGCAAGTCTCCAAAATAGACCAATGGAGTATTTGGAAGTAGTTTATGGTAAGTTTCCACTTTTTGCAGATCGTCAGGATCAAGTAAAATAATGTCAGGTGGAAAATTGGACTCTTTCAGCATACGGGCAATGAGTTGCGGAGCAAATACCTTCATGTTTAAATAGAGTTTTTTCTGGTATTTGTTGGCTAGTTCAAGCGCCTCCTTTAATGTTGGAATTTTTATGCCCTTGAATTTTTCACTCTTCCAACTTCCAACGTCGAGCGTTTTCAGGTAGCTCAAGGTAAGTTTTTCAACTTCACCTGTGCCGTTGGTTGTTCGGTCTATGATGTAATCATGCATTAAAACAAGAGTACTATCTGCACTAAACCGAACATCCACCTCGGCCGCATAAATATCTTCAATAAAACCTTGCTCAAGTGAAATTAAGGTGTTCTCCGGAAAATTATACGACGAACCTCCACGGTGTCCGATTGGCTTAAATGTACATTGAGCATGAACAACATAACCAATCAAAACAAGGAACACACTAAGCAGTAGTTTAGTGCCAGTTTTTGTTCCGGATGATATAAAATGTTGTTTCATAGATGTCAGTTATTCAGAGATTAAGTTTTTGGTGATTCTTAGAATGCATATTTGGTACGGTAATTTGATCCAGAGGTTTTTAAGGGTACTAAACTAACAAAAATGCGATTGATCCGGTACTCTTCTAATCCGGAAAATAGCTTTTCAATAGGCAACCAAAGAAAAATCTGAATTCGCTCAGTTTTTAGATGTGGGATTGCCCCGAATGATCTCCAGACATCCTAATTCTTCATTCATGCTAAACGTTTTCAGCTCTTTCAAATTGGATTTCAGGATTTGGGCAAGTTCGTCGGTTTTGAGGTTGCCCGTTTGAATCCAAAGAATTTTCGGAGGAAATCCTTTCAATAAATACAGATCATTAAAATCTGAATCCTGCGTAACAATAATGAATTGATGAAATTTGGCAAACTCCCATATTTCAAGGTCAGTAGCGTTTGTAAGCCCTTTAGTTTTTACATGACTGGAGTCTGCAAAATCTGCAGGTAGTTTCTTTAGTAACCGATACGAGATATTTTGGTCGAAAAGCAATTTCATACCGCTACCTGATAAATGCTACGTTCCCTGTCGGCAGCAAAACTTAATGCAGCAAAGATGTCATTAGCCTGTAGTTCAGGATATTCTTCAATAATTTCCTGAGTTGACATTCCTGAAGCCAACCATGAAAGTATATCATAAACCGTAATCCTCATCCCCCGGATACATGGCTTGCCACCTCTTTTCCCTGCTTCAATGGTGATTATTTTTTTGTAATCAATCATACTGGAAATTTTATATCTGGTTTGAGTAAGTAAAACTAGTCAATTAAGATTCATTAAACAAGAGTTGAATAACCTTGGATTGCCGCAATAAAGAGACAGCGAATTCTGTTGCAAATGACGGGGTGACTCCCGATTAATACTTTCCATTGACCCAAATTAGCGGTTCAGTTAATAAAAAAGTCACCCCGTCAGTACAAAAACAAGTTAAAGCTATAAAAAAGGAAAAACTTTATATGGTTCGGCATTTTGTGTTGTTATTCATTGTTTTATGGGTTAAATTTGATGGAAAAGATCTTTTGTTCGTTTCAAAATTTATGTATCACATCTTTTAAATTTATAATCATGGATAAAACCGAAAAATTTAAAGAAGGAGATAGAGTTATTAGAATTGGGACTACGTCTCCAGTCATGACCATAGTTGGCCGAACTGTTAGAGGAGGTTTACCTTATAAAACAACAAGGGACAAATGGACTTGTGAATGGCAAGCAAATGGACCCCACAGGCAAGAGATAAACGAAGAAGAACTTGAACTTTTTCTGTCTAACTAATTTTCATTAAAACTCATACTCATGGGAGACCCAAAAGTTGAAAATCTCAAAAATGAAATTACCTATAATATTGTAAAGGAATTCAACCTGCAAATTGATGAAGTCCTGTCAATTTGTGAATCTGAAATCTAGAAATTGATGCTATTACATCTTTACCTGTATTTTCAAAAGTTCAGAGAAAATGGAGATTGGTTTAACAGATATTATGAATTGGAGTTTATTGAAGATGAGATCATGTTAGGCGACCCCGATGTTTCTCAATTTGAAGATATAAAACTGAAAGACAGAGTTAAAAAGTATAATTATCGGAAAGTAGAACATGTTTTTCTCAAAAATATTGGCTTCAAAGTAAAAGATGTTAGGTCTGAAGGTTTCTCAATTGAGACAATTAAAACTAAATCTATATCCTTTGATGATATGATTGGGCGTGAATTTGAGGTTCGACCTCAATATTATGCTACAATTGATGGCATTGAATATAGATTAGATATTGCAGTAATTTTAAGTAGGAAAACACCTGATGGCAAAATAATTGAATCAAAAAAGGTCGCGCTAGAATGTGATGGTTATGATTATCATTCAAGTCCTGAACAAAAAAGGAATGATGATATTCGAACCCGAAAATTAAAGAAAAGCGGATGGAAGGAGGTTCTTAGATATTCAGGAAAAGAACTCCATAGTTTAAAAAGTAAAAATGAGATTCATTTACTTTTCGAAGAAATTGTTGATATACTTTATACTTAGCAATTATGGAATTTCAAGAATTAATAGAAAAGAATTTTTCGGAAATTATCACTTGTGCCTCTACTTTGGGGGGGCTATTCTAGGTTGGGGCTTGGCTACAATTTCGAAAAGGGGAAAATTAAAACTAATTGATGTAAAAAGTGAAATTTTGCAAAGTTCCACAACTACTTTAGAATTTCAAATTGATTTATCGATTTATAACTCAGCAGACAACATTAAATCCATCAAAGATTTGACGATTGAAATTCTCTGCCATGGTAGGAAATATTCTAAAAACTGGATTGATATAAATGGAGAAGAAATTTGCCACTACAATTTTAATCCCAATCAGATAACAAAAATATCGACTGTATTCAAAGAAGAGTTTCAACAAAACATTCTCAAAGGGGATATAAACAAAGTAATATTTAATTATCGAACAACAAATGGAACCAGAATGCGATATGCTGTTTACGAAAATTATATCCAGACCTATCTCTTATCTAACTTTTGGACAAGATGTAGGAGTTATATAAAATATTTCTTTAAAAACTAAAATAATTAGAAATGATAAAAAACAACAACATTTCAAAAATAAAAGAATGCATTAAAGTGCTCATCAATTTTCTGAAAGCTTGGGAAAGCCAACTTCAATCCATAGGGATAATCTAATTAATTGTCTCAAAGGTGTTTCTTCTACTGAAATTCATGTTGCACTTTTAGAAATGAAAGAAAGTGGAGAAATTAAGTTTGGCCCAAATGACCCTGATGTAATCTTATTAACAGAAAATTATAAACATGAATAAAAACCAAAATCTACTGAATAAGAATTATCCAACATGCCCCCAACCTCCTACCTCCAATCCATCCTCTGCTATTTCTGCATTATGGATATCGACCTGCTCCGGTATCATTTGAAAGATAAATACACTTACCAGGAAGCCACCAAAGAAGTTTTTCTCGATAAAATAGAAAGCATTTTTGAAGAGTTCCGAAAGGCGGGAGATAAGGAATTGTGGCTTTCCCCGGGAGCCTGTGCTGGCAATGATTGCGATAACTGTGGCAAAAGAGGTTACCGCTTTGTGGGCAATTACTCTAAAAATTACATCGACTTGCTTTTCGAGGTAAATGGCGACGACATCACTGATATTTATAGTTGTTCCCAGTTTCAATCCGACACCGAGGTGCCTAATGTAGGTTCTAAATCACGCATTAACATTGATTTGGACGAAAGAGCTAATTTCCCCAAACCGCAATCGTACTGGACCCGTGTTTATGCCGCGCAGGGAGCCTATAACGAACTAATTACCAAACCGCCACGGAAACTCACTTTTGAAGAACTGATGTATTGGCTGGACAAACACGCCGAATTATACAAAGGGGCTGGTGGCTTCAAGATTCTAAAACCTAACATGAAATGGACGCCCTTTCTCCGGCTTTATTACGATTTAGACGAGATGAGGTCGATTATTTCAGAAAATATCGATCAAATCAGGCAAGCCAATTAGGCATTTAAAAAGGTTGGCTCAGAACAGGAATTGATGGAATGGGTTATGACCTATGAAGAAACCTTCCATGAAGGAACCTTTGAAATGAAAAATTTCCTCGTGAAAAATGGCGAGGATTATGGCTTTGCCGAGTTTGATCAATATTTCTTTGCAGGTGAAGTATTCGCAGAAGTCTATGCTTTTTTCGACTCTTTTGAGCCGCATCATTTCGAATTAATAAATAAATTCTCGATTTATAGTGATGAGGAGGAAGCGGAAGTATCCAACAACGAAGATTGGAACATAAAAATGCATGATCGAAATTCATTGCGTTTTCACCTTGGAAAAAGAAAAGAAATGGAAGAGTTGGGAATTCATCTCCCGTTCTATTTGCGTAAGGAGGATAAACAAACGGATAGCATTGATGTGCCCTTCTAACTCTGATGGTGGCGCTGATTTGTAATCAGTGTTTTGCTGATGGTGAATTTAAAATCCAAATGTTCAGAATAAATTTTTAATGAATTACTTATGGCAAAGATCAATGTACAACAAACCGATGTAACCATCCTGCAAATCAACGAAACAGATTACATTTCGCTGACCGATATTGCAAAATTTAAAAGCAACGAACCGACGGATGTAATTGCCAACTGGATGCGTAACCGCAACACCATTGAATATCTCGGTGTCTGGGAAACATTATACAATCCCAATTTTAAACCCCTCGAATTCGAGGGGTTTAAAAAAGAGGCTGGGTTAAATGCCTTCACCCTGTCGCCTCAAAAATGGATAGACTCAACCAAAGCCAGGGGAATTGTTTCAAAATCGGGCCGTTATGGTGGTACCTTTGCACATAAGGACATTGCTTTCAAGTTTGCATCCTGGATTTCAATAGAGTTTGAACTGTATTTTATTAAGGAATTTCAACGTCTGAAAGAAGAGGAGCAAAAACAAATTGGCTGGACGGCCAAACGCGAACTGGCAAAAATAAACTACCATATACACACCGATGCCATCAAACAACATTTAATACCTACCGAACTAACCAAAGAGCAAATTTCGGTGGTTTACGCCAGCGAAGCCGATGTACTGAATATGGCGCTTTACGGCATTACCGCCAAGCAATGGCGCGAAGCAAACCCTGAATTGAAAGGGAATATCCGCGATTATTCAACTATTAACGAGCTGATCTGCCTTTCGAACATGGAAAACATTAACGCTGTGCTTATCAACGATGGAGTTTCGCAACAAGAACGATTGATCCGTCTGAATAAAATTGCTATACAGCAGATGCATATACTCGGAAATGTTGAAAACCGCAAAATGCTGAAATAATCGTGCGACGGGCTGATTTTACGTGTATGAGCTTTTACATTATCTTTTTTCGTTTGTGAACGAGTATGGGAAATCCTTATCGTCAATTCCACGTTTCAGGTTTGGCTGGTCGCCCATCTTGAAATTAATTGTCGCGCCTTTCATTAATTCCGAGTGGCTCAGCCAGTTTTTGCTATATTCTTTTCCATTGAAACTGGCCGACTGAATGTACTTATTCTCGGCACTGTTTTCAGGAGCGTTGATTACAACTTCCTTTCCGTTTTCGAGTTTCATAGTGATCTTTTTGAAGAGTGGTGCTCCCAAAACATACTGGTCGCTTGCGGGAGTAACCGGATAGAAACCCATGGCCGAAAATACATACCAGGCCGAAGTTTGTCCGTTGTCTTCGTCGCCACAATAGCCATCAGGAGTGGGAGCGTACATGCGGTTCATCACCTCGCGAACCCATTTCTGCGTTTTCCACGGCTGCCCGGCATAATTGTACAGGTAAATCATGTGCTGAATAGGCTGATTGCCATGTGCGTAATTGCCCATGTTCATGATCTGCATTTCGCGGATTTCGTGAATCACCTGTCCATAGTAGGATTCGTCGAAAATTGGCGGAACCACAAAAACGGAGTCGAGCATTTGCACAAATTCTTTTTTTCCACCCATCAGGTCAACCAAACCCTGAATATCATGAAAAACCGACCAGGTGTAATGCCAGCTGTTTCCTTCGGTAAAGGCATCGCCCCACTTGAACGGATTGAATGGTTTCTGGAACGTACCATCCTCATTTTTTCCACGCATCAACTGCGTTTCCGGATCGAACACATTGCGGTAGTTCTGGCAGCGTTTGGCAAACAAATCGATTTCTTCCTGAGGACGTTTCAGTTCTTTGGCCAATTTCCATATGGTCCAGTCGGCAAAAGCATATTCGAGTGTGCGGGCTGTATTTTCATTGATTTTGACATCGTATGGTACGTATCCAAGTTTATTGTAATAATCAACTCCTTTGCGGCCAACCGATGACATTGGACCTTCTGTTTTGCTGTTTTTCAGAACAGCTTCGTAAAGTGTGTTAATATCGTATCCACGGGCGCCTTTCAGGTAAGCATCGGCGATCAGAGTTGCCGAGTTGGAGCCAATCATGCAATCACGATGGCCCGGGCTGGCCCACTCCGGAAGGAATCCGCTTTCTTTATAGGCGTTTACCAAACCTTCCTGAATTTGGGCATTGAGGTTTGGATACATCAGGTTAAAGAATGGAAAAACAGCACGGAAAGTATCCCAGAAACCGTTGTCGGTGAACATAGCGCCGGGCAGAATCTGTCCGTTGTATGGACTGTAATGAACCATCATTCCATCTTTATCGAACTCGAAAAACTTCCTGGGAAACAACATGGCGCGGTACAGGCACGAATAAAATGTACGGGTTTGGTCGCTCGTTCCGCCTTCAACGGCAATGCGCGACAGTTCTTTGTTCCAGCCATCTTTTCCCTTTTGGCAAACCTGATCGAAGTTATCTGTCCCTAATTCTTTCAGGTTTAATTCGGCTTGATCAAAACTAATAAATGATGAAGCTACCCGGGCATGAACCTGCTCGCCTTTTTTAGTGATGAACCGAAGAGCTGCCAAAACATGGTTTGCTTTTAATTCCGAAATATCACCAACAACGACTGTATCACTACAAATCAGATTTTCAACAAAGGATTTATCGAATACAACAACAAAGAAATTTTTGAAATTCGTCGGAACGCCGCCACTGTTGCGGGTAGTGTAACCAATCACTTTATTTTCAGAAGGAATGATTTTGATGTACGAACCTTTGTCGAAAGCATCAATTAATACAGTTGATTTTTCGTTTTGAGGGAATGTGAAACGAAACATAGCCGTACGTTCGGTTGGGGTGATTTCTGTAGAAACATCATAATCGGCCAGGTAAACACTGTAATAATATGGTTTGGCCGTTTCCGCTTTATGTGAGAACCAGCTGGCGCGTGATTTTCCTGAAATCTTCAGATCACCGGTCATCGGGAAAAGCGAAAACTGGCCATAATCGTTAATCCATGGACTGGGCTGATGCGTTTGCTTAAATCCTTGGATTTTAGTGGCATCGTAAGCATACACCCATCCATCGCCCATTTTGGCGGTTTGCGGTGTCCAGAAATTCATGCCCCATGGCAATGCAATGGTTGGGTAAGTATTTCCACTCGATAAGGAATAATTGGAATCGGAGCCCATCAGTGGGTTGACATGATCAACCGGAGAGGATTGCTGTGCTATGGTAACAAAGGAAAAGCAAATAATCAGCAGGAGCGAAATTAAAGGAAAATAGGTTTTCATTAGTTATGGTTTATGTGGTTCAGGGAAAATTGAACTTCCGGAATTTGCTTGCCAAAAATACAATTTTAAACTTCAAACATAAATTAGCATTGAAATAATTTCCAAAGTAGTGAAGTGATAAGCAGATAAATTTGAAAACAGAAAGTCCGGCTTTTACCGGACTTTAAATGAAAGAGGCTTGAGATGAAATTCCCATTACCTACTCTTTGCTTCCAACGTTGTTGTTTTTTTGATAAACTCTTACATAATCAATCTGCATTTCATTTGGAAAGATTGCATCATCTATTTCTCCGCCCCAACCACCTCCAATGGCAAGATTCAGGATCAGGTAGAATGGCTTATCAAAAGGCCAGCCCTCGTTGGACGATATCCTGCCATCCTGACCTTTATATGACTCGTAGAACAACTTGTCATCTATAAAAAACCTGATATATTCTTTTGTCCACTCTATACCATACTTATGGAATGAATCGAAAACATCCGGCAGCTTTTCAAAATGAGTGACCTGGGTTCCTTTCATGTGATTATACAGTTCTGAATGAAGAGAGGTATGTATCGAATTGGGGTTGTTTCCCACGTGCTCCATGATATCGATCTCACCACAAAGTGGCCAGGGTTCTGTCTTTTTTTGGAAGCGATCTGAAAGCATCCAGATTGCAGGCCAATTGCCTTTTCCCCTGGGTAATCTTGCCATTACATCAATTTTACCATATTGTATCGACAACTTATTATACGTTGTCAATTTTGCGGACGTATAGTTCAGATTTTTATACTGTTTTTTAAGTGCAATGATGCTCAATACCCCATTTTTCACCACCGAATTTTCAATTGATTTTTCAAGATAATATTGCTTTTCATTATTGCCCCAGCCATGACCGCCAACTTCATAGGTCCATTTGGTACTGTCGGGCAATCCTTTGTAATTAAATTCGTCACTCCAAATCATTTGCCATTTCGATGCGTGTATATTGTCATATACTTTTGAAAGCATGAGTTCTGGTTCGTTGGTCGTAATGTAATCAATATTCCGGGCAAGGAAATAATCCATTAGCAAGCTGTCGTCAACAGTCCAGACGTTGGCCTGAATACCGGCTTCATGAGCTTTTTTGATCCACTCGTCATCCTTTTCGTAAACTTTGAAATGATAATCTGCGCCATATATTCCATCTACTTTTAGCTGAGTTGGAGATACATTTCTATTGAGGTACATTGTTTTTGCTGAATTGTCCAACTGAAGTATTTTTTTAAGAATGTCATAGTCGAAACTAATGTAGATTATCCATGCCTGCGCTTGCAGTTGATTTACTTTTTCAACTACTTTTTGGGCAAGAAGCAGTGATCGTTCCTTGCTAATCCGGGAAGATTTTAATTCCAGGATCAGCCGGGTTTTCTGCTGCGATATTCCTGTTTTAAGGTAGCTTTCGAGAGTCGGCATCAGTTCGCCGTTTTTTAACGGATGTTTGGCCAGGCTCAAATAATCCGATCTTTCTACGGGCATTCCTTCATAATCAGGATCATGGTTTACCACCAATACCTCGTCGGCGGTTAGTTGCACATCGAACTCTGAACCTGCAACACCCAACCTGATTGCATTTTGTAGCGAAGCGATAGAGTTTTGGGGCAAATTATCGTTTTTCCAGGCTCCGCGGTGTGCAACCACTCCATTCTTTGCGAAATTATCCTCTGGATTAGCTGAACTTCCGGTTTGAGCCATTGATGGCTGGATGAAATTCAGTACAAAGATGATTGATAAGGTATGAAATATTATTTTTTGCATTTTTCAGGGTATAAAAATGTTTAATGAAAGTTCGTTTTAGTTCCTGATTGTTCATATTAGACCTCATTCAACTCACCCCCGGCCCCTCTCTTCGAGAAGAGAGGGGCCGGGGGTGAGTCACAATTGATGCTCCGAATAAATTCGGCACAGTCTTTTAAATTGTTTTTTTTGAATAGGTAAACTGCCAGATATTCAAAAATGTTTTATTAAAAAAAATGTGGGCAGGTAAGGGATTCTGTTTTGCTCCTATCGCTGCCCACATTATAACACTAACCTTTATCTATTTTAACAACCACATCAGTTTATTTATTTCATCATATCCTTCGTACTGACGATCTAATGCTTCTGTAAGGTTTTCGCGATTGTAATTGGTTTCTGAGCCAGGGTACAACCAACGCATCGGAATGCTGTTTTTATTATTCTCGTTCAGGCTTGTAGCCGGGTTAATAGGAAAAACGGGATAAGTATTCCTTCTGTACTCAAAATAGCTCGACTCGGCATCCTGCATAAAATTAAGGATATAACGCTGCATCCAGATTTGTTTCAACTGTTCTTCCTGAGTTGCTTTAAACGCAGCTTCACCAGTAAAGTAACCATTGATGTAGGCCTGATCAATGGCTTTTCCGTGTGCATAACTGGCTTTGGTTGCCATTACATTTGACAGGGCCGCCTTTACACCATCTTCATAATAGGCTTGTGCTGTCCCGGTGGTAACCCATCCCCTTACTCTTGCTTCTGAAATTATAAATTGCTGTTCGCCATAAGTCATCATCATTCGCGGTTCGCAGGCATCTTCAGTAACATATCGTTTGTTCAGCAGGGAGTATTTATTGGCATTGTAGTCAGCATTCATGGTTGAATAATCCATCGACACATCAACACCAATATAAGCTTCCGGGTCTGATTGTATTTTACCTGCTGTAATCTGTGCGCCTGCTGGTTCTGCATAGTAATACAAACGATAGTCATTCAGGCTTTTTAAATTATCCATGAGTAACGAACTGATTACAGTCTTGGTTGTAAACATGTCGTTGGTGCTATTCAACGGATGTTTATTCAGAGTGGAATAATTGAGCCCCAAAAAGCCCGTTGTCTTTTCCAATAAATTACCGGCTGTCACAATTTCGGCAAAGCGGGTTTTAACATTTAAAGATGCAACACCTTCTTTTTTGCTCAAAGTCATCAGCACCTTTAATGCAAAAGCATTGGTAGCTTTCCTCCACTTTACGGGGTCACCATTATAAGGTGTAGGATCGCCGGTGAAAGTAACGCCTTTTGCAAAATATTGATCGGCGGCTTTAAGCTCATCCAATATGTCTTTGAAAATTTCCTCCTGCGTATCGTATTTTGGACGATACAGTCCTTCAAGTCCCTTGTTTGCCTGGCTGTAGGGAATATCGCCCATCGCCATCGTGAGTTTAAAAAAGGTAAAGGCTTTTGCAAAACTGGCCACACCTTTGTAAGAATCTTCCATCACATTGCCCTGAGCATATTCCAGCATTTTATCAATGTTGGGCAAAATGGTCATAGCTCCAAAATCGCCGGTGCCGATTTTGTTATACTGTGCATCGTTTTGTGCCATGATGGCGTAGCCAACATATTTTGGCAATGCGTTTCCTGAAATGTAAGCCATAGCATCGCTGCCATATTTAAACATGCGCAACACTATATTTGTGCATTCCATCGATGGGCTAACTTGGGTTGTTGTATCCGGGTTAGTGTTTATTTCCTCAAATTTGTCGCAACCTGCAAGCAAAGAAAAGATGAGGATAAACGCCAGACTGATATATTTATTTATCTTTTTCATAACTAATTTTTTAAATTTTTGTCTAACTCAAACTTGTTTTGTTATCCATGTTTTTTCTAGAAAACAAGTTTCAGGTTAAAACCGAGATAACGAAGTGACGGATCGCTAAAGTTTTCGCTACCACCATCCGGATCGGAATACTTAAACTGTTTGGCCCACAGGAACACATTTTGTCCAACAGCAGAAACAGAAGCTCCTTTTGAGTAGAACTTCGAGCATATGTTTTTAGGCAAATCGTAGGTCAAAGACATCTCCCTGATTTTAAAATACGTTGTGCTGTAAGCATCAACAATAGATGGCGCGCCTCCCCAGGCTGTACCTTTATGTAAATTTTCCAAATACGTTTTGTATGTAACAGCCACATCGTTCGGTGCATATACACGGTTATCACTGGTAATATTTCCATAAGTATCGTAGGTTGCAGAACCCGATACTACTTTTACCCCATTGCCCACGTAATTCTTAGTTCCGGGTTGTGTTGCATCCAGATATCTTTCAGGGACAACTGAATTCGGGTGGGAGCCCGCGCGCCACATATACATTTCGGTGGTTGTTTGGGCCAATCCGCCAACACGGCCATCAAGAGAAACAAAAAATGACCAGTTCTTATACTTAACGGTGGTATTTGCACCCCAAATCCAATTTGGATCGGCATTGCCAAATTTAGTGTCGTAAGCTGAGTAGAGCGGCTGTCCGTTGTTATGGATAATATTGCCCTCAGGATCACGCTGGTAATCGCGAAGGATATAGTGGTCGGCTCTTTCGCCTACCTTTACCCAAGTTTTATCGGCAGAATAAACAGGATCTAATTTGGTATAGAATCTGGCATAAGTTGACCAGTTGAGCGAAAGATCCCATTGCCAGTCATTTGTTTTGATTGGAGTTACATTGGCAGAAACCTCAACTCCTTTTCTGGTAATCTCCTCGTCAATGTTGATGTAATTATTGTAATACCCCGAAGCCGGGCTTATACCTGTTGATTTCAGGAAGTCGTACATTCTTTTGTTGTAATAAGATACATCAACAGAAGCCCTGTTTTTATAAAGGTTAACTGCGGTACCAACCTCAAAGGTAGAAGCAGACTCAGGATGTACATCAACACCATAAATAGTCCCAGGTAACGATGCTGAACTTAAACTTCCCCAGGCATTGTTGGTGATTGAATATACCTGGTTGATGCTATATATACCGGCAGGGGTTTTTGAAGAGGTCCACGAGGCACGCAATTTCCACATCGAAAGCCAATCCATTTTGGGAAGCAATTCAGACGCGACAAAACTTCCTGACAAAGATGGATATAGATACGAACGGGTTGATTCGGGCAAAGTTGAACTCCAGTCGTTGCGTAAAGTACCTTCAGCATATACCATGCTTTTCCACGAAAATGCAAGACGTCCATACAGACTATTCACTTGTTGCTTTGTTAAACTGGAAGCCACATACGCCGGATTTACCGAAGCTTTGAGTGAGTAGAAAGCCGGGATAGAAAGTCCGCCTTGAGTTCTTGAATCAATACCTTCGTCCTCGCGGTAATAAATTGTTCCACCTACAAAACCATCAATATTGAAATCTCCGATTGTCTTGTTTCCTGAAAGCAGGAAATCGGTATTGAGACTATACCCTCTTCCGAGTCCCAGATTGTACGAACCTTTCATTGATTCACCCCAAACCTGACCGCCATTGTCGATTGTGGTAGCAGTACCCGCACTTACAAATGAACCTCTGGAGATTTGGATCTCTTGTTTATTACTATAGGAGTCAAACCCAGTGCGGAAAGTTGCTTTAAGCCATGGGGTCATATCGTAATTCAAAGCAAGTGTGCCATTCAAAACGTCTTTGTTTAAGCCATGAGTCCTTTCGTATCGGTCAAAATAAGGATTGTTGTTGGTTCCGGTATAACTGTTATTCTGAATTTCATTGGGTACTAACCAGTAATCTTTATAGTCGCGGATGTCCCAATCAGGACCCGACCAGATTAACATGGAATACATCGGGTCATAACCCGTATAACCACCAAAGCCTATGTTTGGAGAGGTCTGCTTGTTAAAAGACAGATTCGACGACAAGGTAAATTTGTTCACTTTCATATCGCCGCCTATGCTGTAAGTAATTTTATCAAACATAGAGTTTGGGTACTGTCCTTTGTTTTTTACCCAGGTAACCGAAGAGCGAAAACTGCCAAATTCGCCTTGCTGAACCACGTTGACGTTATTATTTAAAACATAACCCTGTTCCAAAAAATTCTGAAAATTATCTTTTCCTATTGGCAGGTAAGGCATTGCCATCATGGTTTTAGTTATCGGATCCCATTGGATAATGTTTTGTCCCTCCAACGGAGCGCCCCAGGGACCATCGCCTGAACGGACATAGGTATTGGTTGCAGTGTTGATAACACGGCCGTAAGTTGATTGTAATTCGGGAATAGCCAGATAGCCGGCTGTTAACATGGTACCACTGTTAACTGAAACAGACAGTCCTTTGTTTTTATTTCCTTTTATTGTTGTAACCATTATAGCTCCACTTGCCCCACGATAACCGTAAAGCGCTGATGCAGTGGCACCTTTTAGCACACTAATGTTCTCTATGTCGTCAGAGGGCAAATCGCGCAGGCTCATATTGCCATAAGGAACTCCATCGATTACCAAAAGTGGTTTTTCACCTCGAAGTAGAATGTCAGGTTCTGCTGCAAATTCAGTGCTGTTTTTTATCATCAAACCTGCAACTTTTCCAGTTAAGGAGGTACTCAAATCAAGTCCTTTAACTGTTTGTAAACCATCTCCGGAAACTTTCTGCACCGCGTAACCTAAAGATTTTTCCATCCGTTTGATACCAAGTGCAGTAACAACCACTTCTTCGAGGCCAACAGTTTCTTCTTCAAGAACTATTATAATTGAGGTTTTATTCTCTACTGCAATCTCTTGTTTTTTCATCCCTACAAAAGAAAACTGCAAAATGGCATTGTCAGGTAGATTTGGGAGCGAATATTTGCCGTCAGCGTCTGTAATAGTTCCGGTAGTTGTTCCTTTAATAACCACTGAAACACCGGGTAAAGGAATTCCTGAAGAATCGGTCACTTTCCCTGATACAGATTTTTGCTGCTGCGAAACATTCGGTACCATATCGGTTTGAAACAGCATGATGTGTCGGTCGTTAATGGAATATTTCACATCTGTACCGTCAAAAAGTACCGACAAGGTTTGTTCAATACTTTTGCCTTTCACCTCGACATTCACTTTGCGGTCCATGTCAATGTACTTGGCACTATAAGCAAACCGAAATTCGCTTTGACTTTCGATTGCTTCCAGAACATCTACCACTCGGGTATTGCGGAAGTCCAGACTGAGTTTGGTCGACTGGCTGTAAAGGCTGGCTGAAACCTGCATCAAGCCTACAAAAAGGAATAGAATAGTTAGTCGCATAATTCTAAAACATTTTTTGTTCCAGATCGGAGGAATAGATCCTCTGATACCTGATTTTTTTTTCATAGTTTTGAATGATTTTGTAATTAATAAATTCCATCATCAACTGATGGGGTTAATTGACCGGGAAGCGTTGCCGCGCTTTCCGGTTTTTATTTTCAGCATGAATGTTTTTTATTTTTCGCTTTTAGATTTATTGTTATTCTTGTTGTGTCTCAATTCAATCACATTTCCTCGCTGAATGGCATCAACCGGCGTGATTTTTTCCATCAGGCTTAAAATGCTGCTTAGTTCCTCATTCTTGATAGTGAAGGTGTACGGAAGATTTTTAATCGCATCATCAACCAGGAATTTCTGATTATACCTTTTCTCCAGTCTGAGGACCAACTCGCTTAGAGGTAGGTTGTAAATGTTGATCAACCCATCCTTCCACGAGGTAAATAATCCGGTATTGACAGTTGACCGAACCATTTCTTTATTCGCTTTACTGAAACTCACCAACTCTCCCGGTATCATTTCTTGTTTTAAATTGGCCTGCGAAGAAGAACTTAATTCTACTTTCCCTTTTTCTAAAATCACTTGAATTTCTTTTTCTTCAGGATATGCCGACACGCCAAATTCGGTGCCTAAAACCTTTATTCGTAAATCTTCGCTCAACACAATTAAAGGCAAATCCTTGTTTTTATGAACCTTGAAATAAGCTTCCCCGATCAATTCAATATCGCGGTTGGATGCTGAATACTGGTTGTTGTATTTAATGGTTGATCCGGAGTTTACCCAAATAACGGTGCTGTCGGGTAATACCACTTTCGATATTTGTCCATATTCAGCAGCAACAGTAGTGTAAACCAGTGGAGATGAAGTTGGTTTTTGTATAAAGATATAAAGGACTGAAGGAAGGGCAATTAAAACCATAAGAATTGCAGCATACCTGAAAAAATTAAGAACACGTTGTTTTTGCAGAGCTTCCTGCTGCAATTTTTCCAACATTTTGCCTTGGATCGTTTTCCAATCCCCTGAAAGCTCTATCGGCATCGTTTCTTTTCCGACCTCAGCAGTCCATTCCTGTTTAATCCGCTGAAATTCATTCAGATTTTCTTCGCTTCTGATCCATTGAAGCAAGTTTTTTTGCTCCTCTTTTGAGCATTTTGCTTCCAGATATTTTTTGATTGTTGATTTCATTTTATTAAGTTTCATGATGAGTACACGGAATTTCAAAAAACCCTACCTCGGAGGAGAAAAAGATTTTTGTTTCGAGTTTCGAGATACGGGTTGCGCAACTCGAAACCCGTAACACGCAACATCAATCGTTTCATCGGCAGGCGAGATAGGACATCTATTTCAGGAGCATTGCAATCAGAACTGCCAAAAGTGGGAATTTCACAAGCAATTCTTTGCGGATTTGTTCTTTGGCCTGATGCAGGTGTTTTTCAACTGCTTTAACCGAAATGCTCAGTTCTTCGGCCACTTCTTTATTCTTTTTGCCTTCAATTTTTGCTTTCGTAAATACCAGCTTTCGTTTCTCCGGAAGGTTATCAACCGACATACGCATAGCTTCAATCAGATTTTCTTCCAGTGTTTTCTCCTCTTTTCCGGCAAAATCTAACTGGTAAAGATGTTGAAGATCATTTTCTCCAATCAAGTCTATACTTTTTTCGGATGAGTGTAGTTTTTGGTCGCGCAGAAAATTCAGGCAACGGTTTCGAAGCATAACGAATAACAAACTTTCAACCGACAGCGTAGCGCTGATTGTCGTTCGTTTTTCCCATAACCGGACAAAACATTCCTGCACCAGATCGTTTGCCTGTGGCTGATTTTGGATAAAAAGGCTGCAATATCCCAGCAAACGAGGATAGGTTTGTTTAAACAATTCTTCGTATGCCTGGGAATTGCCTTCTTTCAGTCTGATATTGAATTGGATATTTTGCACGATGTACAAAGGAAAATGAATTTTTGATTCCAATGACATTAAAATGCTTCCGAATTTTAGAAAATGAATTTCGTTTGGAAGCCAGAAAATAAAACTTCAACAATTGTCCCTATTTATCTGTTTCAGGAACGAACATTAAAACCTATCCAACAATGAAATTTTTATCCATTTTTATTTTTCCACTTTTTGTAATTACAGGAGTTATTCTCTTTTCTCCTGAATCGACACCATCAGGTTCTGAATTGCAAACAACAACCAGTATTGGACAGCCTTCTGCCAAAGACAATTTCCTGAAATATTGTGCAGGGTGTCATGGCACCAAAATGGAACGTTTTGCCGGAAACACCTGGGAAGCTTTTAAGGCTGGTAAAGATCTGACTCCGGTCATTAAAAACGGACTTCCGGTTTTTGGAATGCCATCGTTCGAAAAAGCGTTTTCCGATGCCGAGATGAAGGCCATTTCAAACTATATCCTGGAAATGAAAGATAAAAAAATAGCTCCGGTGGCAACCAAATTCCCGACCGTGGTTCGCTCCAAGCATCAATCGTTCCGGATCGACACGGTTGCCCAAGGACTAGATGTTCCCTGGGGAATCGCATTTTTGCCCGATGGGGACATGTTGGTGACTGAGCGCAGCGGTCAATTGTTCCGTTTCGGTGGTGGCAAACTTAAGTCCATCATTTCCGGAGTTCCTGAAGTTATGGCACAGGGACAGGGAGGCTTAATGGACATTGTGCTGCATCCGAAATACAAAGAGAACGGATGGATTTATATTGCGTATTCAAAAAAAGCTCCGGATGGAGTGGGAGGAAACACTGCCATTTTCAGGAGTAAACTAAAAGAGAACAAGTTGGTTGAACAACAGGAGATTTTCAAGGCCATGCCCAATCCGACCACTGCACATCATTTTGGTTGTCGCATGGTTTTCGACGATCAGGGTTATCTGTTCTTTTCGGTTGGTGAACGGGGCAATAAGGAGAATGCTCAAACCCTTACAAATCATTGTGGCAAAATTCATCGCATTTTCGACGATGGACGCATTCCACCCGATAATCCGTTTGTAAAAACACCGGGCGCTATGCCTACTATTTATTCGTATGGTCACCGCAATCCCCAGGGAATTGACATTCATCCGGTTACCCGCCGGATTTACAACAACGAACATGGGCCACGTGGCGGCGACGAAATCAACCTGGTAGGCAAAGGCAACAATTACGGTTGGCCGGTGATAACCTATGGAATTAATTACGATGGAACCGTCCTTTCCAAATTCACCGCAAAAGAAGGAATGGAACAGCCGGTTTTTCAGTGGACACCTTCGATTGGCCCAAGCAGTATGAAATTTGTAACCGGCGACCGTTATCCGGGATGGAAGGGAGATATTCTGAGCGGTTCGCTAAGTTTTAAATATCTTGAACGTGTTCATCTGGAAGGTGGCAAAGTAACCGAACAGGAAAAATTGCTCGAAAATGCAGGACGGGTGCGGCATGTAACTATTAGCCCCGACGGTTATATTTATGTTTCCACTGAAAGTCCGGGAATTGTTGTAAAATTGGTTCCGGTGACTAATTAGGGTTAATTTCAAATTCAAACCTGACAGGTTTTCAAAACCTGTCAGGTTTGAATTCGATCAAAGCTAAACCGGCAGCTTAAATTTCATGGTAACTTCGCCTGTTTCTTTATTGATTTCGACAGATTGACCACTCATTCCAAGGTCTTTTCCGGTTGACATTTTAAACAAACCGGCAAGGAACTGCATGCCGTTGTTCATTACCTGCTCAATTTCCAGCGCTTTTTCTTCAGCAACGGTCGCCTGTCCGGTTATTTTGTCTGCGGGTATCGCTTCATCTTCAAACAAATCTTCGGTAGGATCAATATGATCCGGTTCCAGCAGTTCTTCCGATAGTTTTTCGGTGATATTTACTGAAGTTATTTCCACTTCCATATCTTCCGGCAACACTGCTTTTTCCGATTCAGTAATAAATTCTTCAAGCTGCTGGATAAACTGCGAACGTCCTTTGCTTGAAAAATCTACATAATTCGTGGTACTCGAACCGTCCAACACCCCGTCGAAAAGGTTTTGCTTGATCAGCAAGCCTGATGCAATTTGTTGTTCGATCGAATTGCGGGTTATGAAATTTAGAATTGTGAGTTTGTTGCTCTTCTGCCCTAAACGGTCGATTCTACCGATGCGTTGGTTCTTTTTTGCAGGGTTCCATGGAAGCTCAAAATTGATGAGGGTATCGGCCACCTGAAGGTTAAGTCCGGATCCTCCGGCTTCGGTTGAAAGGAAAATCTTGCAATGGGCATTATCTTCAAATTTTTTAATGAGTTCACCACGCAGCTTCACGGGAACAGAACCATTGAGTTCGACAAAGCCAATGTTGTTCTCGCGCAACATCTTGCCAATCAATTTGTGCACTTTCACCCATTCCGAAAAAATGATTATTTTCCGCTCCGAATTGGGTACGTCCAGTTTTTCGAGCAAAATGTATTTCAGTTCATCTAGTTTGGGCGATTCGTTGGTTTCTTCGTCAATCAGGTAGGTCGAGTCGCAAACCATACGCATATTGGCGAGTAATAATTGTAAACGTTGCAAATCATAAGGCGTCAGGAACTTTTTCCGGATAATGTTTGCTATTCCCTGAGCGTATCCTGCATGATAATCGGCTTGCAAAGGAGAAAGATTGACCGGAATATTGGTTTGCTGCACATTGGGCAACTGGTCGATTACTTTCCGCTTCTCGCGCCTGATAAGGATTTGTTCCAACTTGCGATTGAGTTTTTGCAGGTTGTAATAGCCATTTATTTTGTCGGGTCGCTCGGGGTCGAACAGGCAGTGTTGATAGGAAAATTCCCATAGCGGGCCGAAAAATTGGGGATCGATGATGCTGACAATTGAAAAGATATCGATCAGCCGATTCTCGATCGGTGTGCCGGTAATAATCAAAACATGCTTAGAATCGAGGCGTTTGATTGAATTCGCGGTTTTCGTTTCATAGTTTTTTGCCCTTTGTGCCTCATCCAGGATCAGCAGATCGATACCAGCTTTGTTTATGGCCAACTGATCGCGCAGGATAGTTTCGTAGTTGACAATGAAAAACAAATGGTCGGTGTCGAGGTATTGTTTTGCCCGGTCAGCCGGAAAGCCTTCCACTATTAATGCTTTTTCACTACTGAATTTTTCGATTTCCTTTTTCCATTGGCTTTTGAGCGATGCCGGGCAAACCACCAGTACTTTATTGAACCCAAATACCTGTTTTTTTAAGATCGCGGTACCAATGGCCTGAATGGTTTTACCTAAGCCCATTTCATCGGCAATAATGGATGCTTTGCGGAACAAGGCAAATTCGATTCCTTCTTTTTGATAGGTAAACAAATCGGCCTGAATATCAGAGAAGTCTGGGTTCCAAGCCTTATGTAATTCGCTGAGCATGTCCTGTTCATAAGCCTTTTCTACTTTTTCGCGAACTTCAGGCCTGATATTGATCATCGGAAAATCGCTTGATTCCTCCAGAAAACCAAGAAAGTGTTTCAGTTCTGCGTCCTCAATAAATGTGTTTTTTTTAAAATATCTTGAAATCAGTAATTGCTCGTCGATGGGTAGCGGATGCGGGAAGAACCAGCTTATTTTGTAATCGTTTCGCGGGTCACAATAGATTTCGATAAACGGACAAGTTTTGTCGAGTTGGTTAAAAAGGATATGATTCTCCTTTAGTTGCGCAAACGCAAACATGATATGTTTGGTTGTACCTAACTTGTTCAGGCGAGAGTCCATGCTGTCGCTGTATCCTGTTTCAAGTTCAAAATCGCGCAGAAAGATTTTATATTTTATTCCGTTTTCGTTGGTCAGAATGTGGTCGCCGTATATATTTGCTGCCCATTTGATTCGGTATTTGGCCTTATCCGCTTTTTGCCGACGTTCGAGCAAAACACGTTTGATCATTCCTTCGTGGGTGTATTTTTTGTGCTCAACCGGTTCTTTCGGGTCAAGGATTTTCATCTCATTTTCAACTTCGAGCAGACACGCATACGAAACTCGTTCCCAACCCAAACGCTCTCCATTAATTGATGGAATAAAATCTTCATCTTCAATATCGAGCATGCACTCCTTCGAAGACTTTGAATCAGCAGAATCCACAAACAACTCGAAACGGACTGCCGATTGCGACAAAACCTGACAGTCGTTGTTGTTGAACATGATTTCGCCCATAGACAGTTCTGGCTTTGAGAGTATATTCTGAAGTTTCTCTTTTTGTTTTTTGATTAGTTCCTGAAGTTCCATGATTGATGATTGAATGAATTATTTTAGGGCTATAAAAGTAAATAAAATTAGGTTGCCGGATTTTGGTCCTGTGAAAAAATAGTTTGAATTTGCTTTTCTCAATTTATTGAGTAATTTTACTCAGTGTATTGAGTAAATTGTAAAATGAATTTTAAAAGAAGTCATAATAATTTGTTAATGAGTCGATTGTCGAGCGAAAAGCGACAATTTGTCCAAGTAGTTTTTGGGCCACGACAGGTTGGGAAGACTACGATGATCAGTCAGATTTTAAGAGATACAGACCTACCATCACATTATGTGTCAGCCGATGGGGTTTCTTCTGATCAGCAAATCTGGATCAGTCAACAATGGGAAACTGCCCGTATGTTGCTTAAACAATCAGGCAGAAATGAAGGGTTGTTAGTTTTTGATGAGATTCAAAAACTTGAAAATTGGAGTGAGGCAATTAAACGTGAGTGGGATCTTGACACACTGAATGGAATCGAATTGAAAGTTGTTTTATTAGGTTCGTCCAGAATTCTGTTACAGCAAGGGCTAACCGAATCTCTTGCTGGCCGGTACGAAACGATCTATATGGGACATTGGTCATTTTCTGAAATGCAGGAAGCTTTTGGATATGATGAGGACCAGTTTATTTGGTTTGGTGGTTATCCCGGTGCCGCTTCCTTAATTCAGGATGAAAAGAGATGGAAACAGTATGTTTTGGACTCATTAATTGAAGCAAGTATTTCACGCGATATTTTAATGTTGACCAGAGTTGATAAACCTGCCTTGATGCGAAGGCTCTTTGTACTGGGATGCCAGTATTCTGGTCAAATTTTATCTTTCAACAAAATTCTGGGGCAATTGCTCGATGCCGGAAATACAACAACTTTATCCAATTATTTGAATTTGCTCGATACTGCCGGGCTGCTTAACGGCATCGAAAAATATAGTCCTGATCTGATCAGGCAACGATCATCCAGCCCAAAATTTCAGGTATATAACACCGCATTAATGTCGGCTCAAAATGATCTGACATTTCAAGAAGTGCGAATGAAACCAGAGCTGTGGGGACGATGGGTTGAATCGGCAGCAGGGGCGCATTTAATTAACAGCGCCAGAGCAGAAGGATTCAATGTTCACTATTGGCGCGAACGTAATGATGAAGTTGATTTTGTTCTACAATACAGGAATAAAATCATTGCTCTTGAAGTAAAAAGCAACCCACGGGCAAAGATTACAGGAATGGAGGCATACAAAAAAAGGTTTCCGAATTGTAAAGTTTATCTGATCGGGCCCGGCGCCCTCACTGTTTCTCAATTTCTGAAGACTAATCCATTGGACTTATTTTAATCAAAAAGGGTTTCTGATCAGCATTTGATTCCAAAAACCTATTGTCAAACAGGCAATATTACGAAACTAAACTTCTGTCTTTTCTGTAGATGCTGAAAACTTTAACAAGAAAGGAGACCATTATGCCTGAAAGTGTTTACAAAATTATTGAGTTGGTAGGTTCAAGCAGCGAATCGTGGGAAAAAGCTGCTGCAAATGCAATCGCAAAAGCCTCCGAAACCTTGCGTGAACTTCGTATTGCCGAAGTCATTTCTATGGATTTGACCATAAAAGATGGCAAAGTTGAAAGTTACCGTACAAAACTGAAAGTATCGTTCAAATTTGAAGGTCATCACTAAATTAAGGCAGCGCTTGTAAAAACAAACAGGGCGAACCCATTTCTTTGGTTCGCCCTGTTTGTTTTTACCACTTTGAGTTTAAAGGAAAAACAACAAATAGAATTTCCCAAATTATCATCCTTTTTTTATAACTTCCGCAGAAAAATAACGAACAGAAAATTGAAATATATTCGGAAGATCATGAGGCACGGCAAAAGCCGTCTGTTGTTAATCTACTTTTTGATTTTGATTTCCACCAATTCGTTTGGCCAGACCGGCAATATTGAATTCGATCAATATACAACTAACCAGGGACTGTCGAATGGATATGTCAACGCAATTTTACATGATAATAAGGGATTTATCTGGATTGGGACGGCTAACGGGTTAAATCGTTTTGACGGGATAACTTTTAAAACTTACCACTCTGATATTAAAGATTCGACTACTCTTTCGGCTAGTGGGGTAACTTCCCTGGTAGAAGATCGCTATGGCAATATCTGGGTGATGACTTCCAATGGGTTGTGTGTTTATAATCGGAAAAAGGATATTTTTTCGAGAAAAACTTTGCAGGTAAATGAAATGATTTTTAATAACTTTTTCGTGTATGCAAGTGTTTTCGACAGTAAAGGTTATTTATGGGCATCATCGCCAAACGTCGGGATTTTTCGGTTTAAAATTGATGAAAATTCAAGTAGTTCAAATTCCAATATTAAAGCAGATTTATATCTGCTTGATGAGAATGATGTTGAGAATACACTTAAAAACAATGTCTATTCATTTGTTGAGGATGAGGGTGGTTTAATATGGATTGCCAGCCAAAGCAACAAGCTTTTCTATTTTGACAATCAACAAAATACATTTCTATCAAAAAAAATAAACCTTCCGGAAGTTGGAAATTTTAGCAACAAACGCAAAGGACTTTTTAAGGATCGTGATGGTGATTTTTTTATAAGCATTGAAGACAACGGATTATTGGTATGGAACAGGAAAACGGATGAATTCAGGTTATACAAACCAAATGGCACCAATACGGGTCCTAAAGGCAAAGTATTATCTGCAATTTCCGTGGATAATAATGGATTAATCTGGATTGGCGACAGAAATTCTGAAGGCATAAGCATATTTAATAAAATAACTGGAACATTCAGCTATTGCCAGTCAGATATGTTTGACCCACATTCGCTAAATACAAATAAAATAAATTGTATTTATCGGGATAGAAACGAATCAATGTGGGTGGGTACAATTATTGGAGTGAATAAATACAGCCCCGACAAGGTGAAATTCAAACGTTATTTTAGTAATCCAAATGTACCTGGAAAATTAAGTTTTAATAACACGCTAAGTTTCGCTGAAAGTAAGAACGGTGATATTTGGATAGGCACCGACGGAGGCGGCTTAAATAAACTTGATCGGAAAACCGGTGTGTTTTCCCATTACAGAGACAATCCTTCCGACCCCAATTCGTTAAGCAGCAATGCAGTCATTTCAATTTGTGAAGATCATGAGGGTACCTTGTGGATGGGAACCTATCATGGTGGATTAGCCAGAATGAAAAATGGCAAATTTGATGCTTTTTATCCCGATCCGGCCAATCCAAATTCGATTTCTGACAGGAATGTTTGGTATGTATTTGAGGACAGTAAACAGAACCTGTGGGCAGGCACGCTAAACAGTGGACTTGAATTGCTGGACAGAAAAACCGGACACTTTTATCATTATACTACTTCGGATGGTGATTCAACCAGTATACGTAATAATTCAATTGTTGAAATTTACGAAGACAGCAAGCAAAACCTGTATATTACCGGCAATCAGGGTGTAAGTATTATCGACCTGAAAGCTTACGATTTTTCGGGACGACGCCCTGATCTTAAATTCAGGTATTTGGTTCACCGGGAAAACCGAAATAGCCTGAGTAGCAATGACGTTTATTGTGTTACTGAAGATAATGAAGGCAATTTGTGGTTTGGGACTTTGGGTTCAGGCATTGATAAACTGGACCCGACTATTGGCAAATTCACGAATTATTCTACAAAAGACGGGCTTCCAGGTAACTCTGTAACTTCTATCCTGGTTGATAACCTGAATAATTTATGGCTGGCAACCGACAATGGCTTGGCGAAGTTTAACCCAAAAACCAAAGAAGTTGTCGTTTTTGATCAGAAGGATGGCCTGCAAAACAAGAGTTTAAAAAGTTGGGCAATAAAAACCAAAGATGGTGAAATGTTTTTTTGTGGCCCCGATGGGTTTAATTCGTTTTATCCTGAACAGATAATTCATGGACAAAATAATAATAAACCTTCTGTTGTTATTACCGGATTGAAGATATTCAATAAAGCGGTAAAAATAAATGAACAAATCAATAACAGGGTATTGTTGGACACTGATATCAGTGAAACCAGCGAACTGGTATTGTCATATCACGAAAATTATTTTACGTTCGAATTTATCGCCCTCGATTATACTGCCCCGGAAAAAAATAATTATGCCTATAGAATGGAGGGTATTGATGCAGATTGGGTTCAATGTGGTACCAAACGGGAAGCCAATTACACCAACCTTGACCCCGGAGAATATAAATTCCGTGTGAAAGCGTCAAACAACGATGGAGTTTGGAACGAAGAAGGAGCTTTAATACGAATCGTTATTTTACCACCCTGGTGGGAAACCTGGTGGTTTAGATTAATTGCAGGTTTGGTAATAATTTCTGTACTCTTGTATATTTATTATTCACGTGTCCAATACTTTAAAGATCAGAAGTTATTGCTTGAAAAATTGGTTGCAAAAAAAACTTCCGAGTTACAGCAAATGAACACGATGTTGGTAAAACAGGCCGAAGAACTTAATAAAACGAATTCATTACTTGAAGAAAGGCAGGAACAAATAGAAGAACAAAGCGAAGAATTATTGGCACAAAAGGAGTCGCTTGTTACAATGAATAAAGAATTGAATGATTTGAATGCCACAAAAGATAAATTCTTTTCCATTATAGCCCATGATATTAAAAACCCTTTTAATGCTGTTCTGGGTTTCACCGAATTGCTCATGGAAAATTTTAATGAATGGGACAATGAACGGAAACTTGAAACAATTGACCTGGTACATACCTCATCGAAAAATCTGAACCAGCTATTAGATAATCTTTTGCAGTGGTCAAGGTCTCAAAGCGGAGCGCTAAAATTTAAACCTCATAAAATAGAATTGAAAGAAATATTCAACGATTCCATTCTTCTGTTTAGGGAAACCGCCGAAGCTAAAAACATACAATTAGATATTTCAACAATTGAAGAAAATTTAGCTGTTTATGCCGACAGAAACATGCTTGACACCATATTGCGTAACCTGATAAGCAATGCACTTAAATTCACCAGACCAGGCGGTAAGGTTCATTTAATTTCTGAAAGAAATAGTGAATTTGCAATTATAAAAGTTACCGACAATGGTGTTGGAATTAGCGCAAAGGTTCGGGAACGATTATTCCGAATAGATAAGCACAACAGCACCTATGGTACACAGAATGAAACAGGTACCGGACTTGGTCTTATTCTCGTTAAAGAATTTGTCACCAAACATGGAGGTGAAATTGGCGTTGAAAGTATTGAAAGTAAAGGCAGTACTTTTTATTTCACAATCCCTATATTGAAAAAGTAAATGAGAAAAGGGATCCGACGAAAATTTTTCTTTGCCTCTGAAATTCAACACAAGCCTCATTCTTTTGTCATCACAACTATTACATTTCTTTCCAAACCTTCCGCCTCTGCACTTAGTTTTATATTTCCTGGTTTTCCGGTTGGCCTTAAAATGGCCAGACAGCGTCCCCGGAAGCTGTTTACTTTGGTCGACCTGAAACTTTTCATATCGGTCGGATTTCCGTTTTCCACCGCCGCCAGTTCGCCTTCTCCGGAAATATTAAACTTAATGGAAACGTTAGCATCGGGAACTAATAATCCATTTTCATCCAACACCTCAACTGTCACATATGAAAGATCATTGCGGTTGGCTTTCAGTTCCGAACGGTCAGCTGTCAGTCTTATTTTAGCAGGCTTCCCAGTAGTTTTCAAAACTTTGGTTCCCATTTCTTTCCCATCTTTCAGTGCGATTACTTTCAGTTCGCCTGCTTCGTAAGGAACTTCAAATGAGGCTGTCAATTTGGTTTCTTCTGAAACTGGTTTGGTGCCAATTACTTTACCATTTATTTCAAGCCTGACTTCAGGATAATTGGAATAAACGTTTACCTGAAGTTTTTGACCTTCGTTCCCTGTCCAGTTCCAGTTTTGCAGTTCGTCGGGCCAGCCCCAATAGCTAACCAGTTCTTTCATTCCTGCAGGGATTGGTGCATGAACAGCCAATTCGAGATTGCTCACTTTCCACACTACATCGCGGTAAAACGATTGCGGTTTTTTAAACCCGCAGATGTCGATGTCGCCGCAATAGGCATTGTACCAAGGCCAATCCATCGAGAACTGGTCTTTGCTATCTTTTTTGACTGATGAATGGCCGATGCCTGATTCTCCGAGGTAATCCATGGAAGTCCAGACAAAATCGCCAATCACATATGGATGTTTTTCAACCATCTGCCAGTTTTCAAAAGCTTCCTTCGGGAACGATTCGGTACCCATCATCAATCTTGATGGAGCAATTTTGTGATCGTTTTCGTATTCGCGCCACTGGTAATTGTATCCGCCCACATCTAGCAGACTAAAAGCAGTAATTGTCGATTCCCATTTATAAGTCGCGTGGTCCCAGAAGAAGCAGATCGCTTCGGTAACCGGTCGGGTTGAATCAATCTTTTTAATAATTGCGCTCAGGTTTTTCATGATTTCAATTCCTGATGAATCAACGCGCTCATTGATTTCGTTGCCAATGCTCCAGAAAATGACCGATGGATGGTTCCGATCACGCAAAACCATGGCTTCCAGATCGCGCTGATGCCACTGGTCGAAATAGAGGTTGTAATCATCCGGGTTCTTGGGGCGTTGCCATTGGTCAAACGCTTCGTCGATAACCAACACTCCTAACCGGTCGCAGGCATCCAGAAATTGGCGCGACGGCGGATTGTGACTGGTACGGATAGCGTTGAATCCAAATTTTTTCATCAGTTCAACCCGGCGTTCTTCTGCCCGGTCAATGGTAGCCGAACCCAGTGGGCCATTGTCATGATGCATACAACCGCCTTTCAGCAATACTTTTTCGCCATTCAGGAGAAAGCCTTTTTCTGCGCTGAATTCAATCGAGCGAATCCCGAAAGTGGTGGTTTGCTGATCTACAACTTTTCCGTCAAAACTAACTTCGGTAATAGCCTGGTACAAATAAGGCGATTCGGGCGACCAGAGCGAAGGATTATTTATCTCGAAAATCTGTTCTGCTCCACCTTTTTCAAATGGATCGATGGTAGTAATCGCTTTAATATTCTCAGGCTTACCGGGTAAGATAATTTGTGTGGTTACCACCAATTTACCTGATTCGTTCGTTCCGTTGGCAACGTCGATGTTGAATTTTACAGTCGCCTTCTCTTTATTTACTTCAGGAGTGGAAACTGAAATTCCCCAAATTGGAATGTGTACCTGATCGGTAACCACCAAATCAACATGCCGGTAAATGCCCGAACCGCTGTACCAACGGCTGTTTTTCCCGTTGTTGTTCACTTTTACGGTCAGAATATTTGGTTCGCCGGCAGGTTTCAGATGCGGCGTCAGGTCGTAATAAAAGGGAGTATATCCGTAAGGGTGAATGCCCAGCGATTGGCCATTAATCCAGAGTTCCGAATTCATGTAAACGCCATCGAACAGGATTTGTACTTTTTTACCTTCCGAAGACTGATCGAGTGTAAATGTTTTGCGGTACCAACCAGTTCCACCTAATACATGTCCTGTCGAGCCTTTCCCCGGACTGTCTTCCGAGAATGGCCCGATTTGTTTTTTGCCTTCTGTCACGGGTAAGTCTTCAATACTCCAGTCGTGCGGAAGGTCGAGTGTACGCCATTGCGAATCGTCGAAGGTTGTCAATTCGGCGCCCGAAACATCTCCACGATTGAATTTCCATCCGGAGTCGAAATCCTGATTGCGCTGACTGAAATCAGGTTTTTGAGTGCTGCACGAAACGAATAATATTAAAGCAAACAGAAACAGAAACCGTGTATTGAATCGATTCTGTTTTTGGTAGGTTCGGTTGAAAATCATTGGGTTTCTCATGTGTTATAAGTTTAGTTTTGAGGTTTTACTATTGCAGGTTGAGCCGCGGGGACGTTTGTTCCGAAAGGAGGCGGAGTGACCATTCTCACTTCAGGAAAAGTAAATGGAAATTTTTGACTGGTTGACCAGGCCTGATTATTTTCGAATATTGCTCCTGAATAATTACCGCTAACCAATGAAACAGGTTTACCGGTAATCATGAAAATGTTATTCCTGAACTTGAATCCAGGATAATTGCCAGGCTCAAAACTCACCGCATAGCCGTAACAATTTATCACTGTGTTTTCATAAATTTCGCAATCGGATATGGGTTCGGGTGATCCGTTTGCAATCCACATCAAGAATCCCGCCTGCCCGTTTTTACGGCCATCGTTGTAGCTGACATTGTTACGGACGATGTTATTTTTCCAGACTGAAGCGCCATAATACTGAAACAACCCGTAACCGGCGCCTTCGTTATTGGCCGATAAATTGTATTGCATGACAGAGTTGGTAACTCCGCCGTCGAAATCGAAGCCGCCGCCGTCTTTCCCGTTTTTTGAAGTTTGGTTATCGTGCGAATAGCAATATTGAATGGTGATGCTATCACTTTGGTAAGCCCAAATTCCCACCGGACCATTTCCATCACGGGGCATGTCCCAACCGTTTCTCATGGCCTCACAATATTCAATGATTCCATTGGTTACCCCGCCTATAAGAATGCCGTTTCCTGAGTGGTTTTCCTTAACTTCCGGACAACCCGGATTGTTTTCAGCCACACAGTTTGCAATGTAAAGGTTACGGAATGTTTTTCTGCCTGAACCTTCCAGACCTCCGGAATTTTGTCCGTCTGACTCAACATTGATGCCCGCAAAACCATTGTCGTGGGCATAAACATGGGTTATCTGAAGGTTCTGTCCACCTAATGCTTTAACTCCTGACCAAAAAAAACCTTTGGCTTCAATGCTGTCGATCCGGCAATTTTGAGTCCGCCGTAATTCCAACCCACAGCCTCTGTTTTTTGAAAGCCGTCCGTTTCCGGATAAAATCAGATTTTTTATCGAAAGCCAGGAACAACTGTCGGCATGTATAGCATTGTCGCTTCCCCCATTGAGGATCGCACGACCATTGCCAAATGAGCCAATATGGATAGTTTGATCTTCAGTCCCTGTCAGATTTTTTAGCCGAAGAGTTCCGTTAAAGGTTTGTCCTCCTGCGAAGTAGACCGAATCACCCGGCTGAAGTTTCAGCGAATTAATCTTTTCGATGGTCTGAAAAGGCTGTTCATGCGTTCCCGGATTGGAATCGTTGCCTAATAGGGAATCGACATAAAAGGTTGAAGCGGTTAACTGGAAGTTCGTAAGCATAATTAATAGGAATGCCGGAAAAATTAGTGTTAATATTGACCGCATAACTTTGGATTCAAGAGATTAAAATGACTATTTAGTAGTTGCTCCACCCATTTGAGTGAAAACATGGTCAACAGGCTCCCACAATTCAATTTTATTACCTTCAGGATCTAAAATATGAACAAATTTTCCATAATCAAATTCCTCAATTTCATCTACAATAGTTACCCCGTTTTCTTTGAGTTTTTTCATCAACCCAACCAAATTTTGTACCCGGTAGTTAATCATGAACTCTTTCCCGGAAGGGTCGAAATAGGTTGTTTTTTCATTAAACGGACTCCATTGCAGATAATTGATTTCATCGGGCCTGTTTGCATTTCGAAACTCGAAAGAGGACCCATAAGGATTGATGGCCAAACCTAAATTTTTGCCGTACCATTCCCTGGCCTGAACAGGATCTTTCGAACGGAAAAAAATTCCGCCGATACCTGTAACTTTTGGTGTTTCATCGTTCATGATTGCTTCTTTTTTTGTTTGATTGTTTGTGCCTGTTTGATAGGTTCCCGTCATCATTATTTGTTCTTTCAGAAAATCGGTCATTCGTTGCAAGGTAGGTAAAAAGTTAGGATTACTCACCGGCCAGTCGCAGGAGTGATCTGCATCTTTTACCGATATCAGTTCGCATGCATTTCCTGCTTTTTTCATTTGTCTGGTGAACTTTTCGGCTACCTCAAAAGGAGTGGTTTGGTCTTTGGTACCATTCGACAAAATGGTTGGAGGCCATCCCTTTTTGACGTGCAGAATGGGCGAAAATTCGGGATGAACATCGAAGAACTCCCTACCAAAACCTTCGCCCAGAACAGGATTGTGTAAAACCAGCGCATTGGGTTTTGAACTTATTTCCAGATTTTCGTCCGGAGCATCGCCTCCATCCAGAAAGGTACAGGCAGCCAAATGTCCGCCGGCAGAACCGCCGGCAGCAATGATTTTATCCGGATCAATACCCAATTCTTTGGCATGTTCACGTACAAAACGAATGGCAGATTTGGCATCCTGGATACACTCAATAGGAGTCGTTCCATGTCGCGATTTAACCCGGTAATCGGCTTCAATCCCAATAATTCCATAATCGCGAAACCAGGCTGGATTAGGAATTTGCCCGTAAACATCTCCTGCAACCCATCCTCCGCCTGTGAAATAGACGATAGCTGGCAAAGCCGTTTCTGATTTAAGTTGCGGACGCAGAATATACAAATACAGGTCTTCCTGGGGTGTTTCTTTGTACAGAACTTTCCATGCCAAGGCGGCCAGGTGAAGTCCGGAAAGTTTGTAGCTTTCCTTAACAGTAGATAACGAAGTTGCCGAATCGGGTTTTTCAGGAGAAAAGGGAGTTCCAGCGAAGATATATGTTCCGGAAAACAAAATCAGGAGGATGAATAAGAGCAGTTTCATATCTTCATTCAGTTAAAATGTGTATTGAACCACATAGGCACATAGGACACATAGTTTTTTGAGTTTTCTATTGTGCTCTATGTATCTATGTGGTTTTCTTTATAAGGGAAATTACCACTTATCAGTACGGAAAGGTGCCAATGGTAATCCTTCAGTACTAAATACATCGGGCAGGGATGTATCGTCGAAGCAGAAACGTACCGCAACCGGAGTTTTTATAAGTTTGGATGAAAGAACAATGGTTGATCCTTCAATTTTTGCTGTTGCTGGTACAAACTTCTGGTTGTCGCCTGCAATCAGGAATTGCATGGGCGTTTTGCCAGTTGATTTTAATCCTGTCAATACATTGCTAAATGACAACAGAAGTTTATCTTTTTCGACCTGCATCGATTGGAAGGCTGGACTTTTGTAAGCTCCGATGTTTTGTTTGTATGTTTCAGTTAAAGCATAATTGGCCAGTCGTTTTCCCACATCTATCTTGTTTTTGGGGTGAATGTCCTTAATGTTGTCAACCAAATCTGAAATGACCACCATTCCGGTATTCGGAACAGTTTTGGTAATGATTTCCTGCTGTTCGCGGAGGTATTCAGATGTACCTTTATCTCCATAGTTGTAAGGTGCAATTTGCACGAGGTAAAATGGAAAATCTTTTTTAAAGTCGCTGCGCCAGTTTTTGATGAGGGTTTTCATCAGTGATGAATAAATCTGATAGTTGCCACAGTTCGATTCGCCCTGGTACCAGATGGCGCCGGCAATTCCGTAGGGTACAAAAGGCGCTATCATCGAATTGTATAATGAGCCTGAATTTCCAGGCCACCAGTCGAAATGCTCACTGTATTTGTGTCTGTTCAGAACCGGATCGCTTTCGATACGGCTTTTTTCTATCCATACTTCGGCAGGAGTCCCACCCCAGGCCGAAACGATGATTCCCACCGGAACATTCAGTTTTTGCTGCAATTCGCGTGCGAAAAAGTACCCTACTGCGCTGGTGGCACGCATGGTTTCGGGTGTGCAACCTGTCCAGGTGGCGTTGCAGGTTTGTTGCGGATATTCGGCTCCTATTTTTTGGACATGAAAGATACGGATGTTTGGATGGTTGGCTTTCGCAGCGTCTTCTTCTCCATTGATCAGTTTCCAGTTTACACTCATTTCCATGTTCGACTGACCACTGCAAATCCAAACTTCGCCCAGCATGACATTATCTAACTTTACTTTACTGCTTCCAAGAATCTGGATGGAGTACGGGCCACCGGCGCCAATGGTTTTAATGGTTGTTGACCATTTTGATGTGTTGTCGGCTTTTGCCCTGATGGTGTCTTTGCTGTTCCAGCTTGCTACAATTTTAACTGTTTCACCCGCGTCGGACCAGCCCCAGATGGCAACATTTGAATTTTGCTGTAAAACCATATTACTGGCAATTACTGATGGAAGGGTGATTTTCGCAAACATGTTGGTATTGAAAGCGAAAAGAACAAAAAGAATGATTAAAATGCGTTTCATTGATGTTTATTTTAGATTGTTACGAGATACGGGTTACGAGTTGCTGGTTATGGTTACTGACTGCACAACTCGTAACTTGCAACCCGTAACGTTTTTTATTGAGATTTTCCTCTTTGCTACAGGTTCCATTTATCTTTCCAGTAGAGTTTCGGTGAATCGCCTTCAAAGGTGATTGGCAGCCAGATGTATCGGCCATCAATCGGATTATCCGGTGTCCAGCGGTCGCCTATAAAAATATAACTGTCTTTTTTGCCCTGAACCTGCAATACAAAGGTACTTTGTGAACGGAAGGTTAGTTCTGAATCTTTGCCAATTGCCGGATTTCCTAACTCTTTCCAGTCTCCAAAAATCTGATCGGCAACGGCGGAGCGGGCAGCGTTCGGGTTCCATCCGGTGCAGTCGGAGGCAATGATATAATATTTGCCCTGACGTTTAAACATCGTTGCGCCTTCCATGTATCTGCCAACAAAAACGCGGAAATATTCGCCGGAACAGGAGAGATAATCGTCGCTTAACTTTGAAATATGGAGAGTGCTGTTTTCTTCGGACGAATAAATGTGGTAGGCCGAGCCGTCATCGTCAACAAAAAGGTTCATGTCGCGGGCCATTTGTCCGCCTTTGAAATCGCGACCCAGCAGGTTTACCGAATCGACAGGTGCAGGCAGACAGCCTTTCCCCCCGCAATATGAATCTTTCACATCGGGCGAAACCGGTTTTTTATGACAAGATTGCACATTTACAGGCCAATATCCGGCATTCGGACGAAAACTTTTTAAAAAGGTAAACGGACCTTCTGGTTTATCACTGACAGCTACTCCGCTTCGGGCGGCGTAGTATCCTTTCCCCTTCAACTCCAGATGAAACCACATCACGAATTTTTTGGTTTTAGCGTTGTAAATCACTTTCGGACGTTCGAGTATGCAGCCCTTGGCAATGTCGCTTTCAGGATTGGTTTCGTCCACTTTCAGGGCAATGCTTTCGTCTTTCCAGTTGTACAAATCTTTTGACGAATAACAGCTTACCCCAACCTGCGCAGAGTTGCCAATCTTTCCGGCGATTTTGTGCTCGCCGTACCAGTAATAAACACCCTTGTGTAAAAGGATTCCACCACCGTGCGCGTTAATATGTTTGCCGTTGTTGTCGTTCCAGATTTCGCCGGGTGTAAATTGCTGGACGGGTTGACCGTTCAGAATCAGAACGCTGCAAAGAGTAAACAGGAATAAGGATATCTTTCGTAACATCGAGGTTTGGTTTAGGTTGATAAAAATCGAAAGGTAAAATTAAAAAAAGACAAATTAAAAGTATCAGGAGGTTCAATCAAATAATCGATATTTCTGGTCTTTTTGCGGTGCAACGAATTCTCCAATTTTTAAAATTAGAAGTACCTGAGCTGACTAAACAATCACATCAAAAACCTTGGCAATAATCATAAGCAGATTCCCAAATAGGCCAAATACCAGGCGTATCTATATTTTATGGTTCGTTGTTCTCTTACTTGTAAAAGCAAATCAATGTGCTTTTTAAGATCTTTCAGTTGATCTGATGGAGACCAGTGCAAAAAAACGGTAAGCAGGCATAACAAAGAAGAAATCAGGAATAGGATTAGAATAAAGGCATAAACGTATAGAAAAATTCCGGTTGAAATATTGGATGTCCAAATGGCAAGTACAGCGATAATCAGTGAATTAAAGGTCAATAGTGCAGATGATTTGGAATCGATAATATTCAGATTGTCGTACATAAACTGAAAAGTACTAAAATGAATTTCATCATTCTGCAGCGTTTTTTAATATTCCAGATGTTTTTTCCGCTCTGTTTCATTCAGATTTAATCCGATTTTAGTTTTTAGTAATTTCATCGGGTATTTTTCAATTTAAAACCGACAATTGTAGTTTTTGTTTGGTTCGGCCACCTGATTGAAGGTAGTATCCTCGATTGGGTAAGCTTCTTTTTCCAAAGGTTTAATAATGTCTTCCGGTGATTTGAAATCCAAAACCGGAGCTTTTCCAACTGCGAGCGACAGTTCAATCAGCTTTTTGAGGGTATAGTTAAATTCACCCTTCATAATCTGGGAGACATAACCCTTCGAAACTCCTAGTTGTTCGGCAAATTGAGTTTGGGTAAGCTGATTTTCTTTCAGATAAGAATCAACCTGACGAAAAATCTCATTTTGAATTCGCTCGAACCAATATTCTTCTGTTTTTATTAATTCTTCTCTTGTAATCATGGTTTTTGGTTAATGTATTCTTTTTTAATTCTCCTGAAACGCCTAATATCTGTTTGTTGCGACCCCTTTTTCCCTCCGAATACAATTACCCTTCCGGTTTTCTCCTCGTGAAAGAGGTACACTCGCAAATGCCTGGTTTTGATCTCATATTCTTTTACCGTTTCTCTTTTCGGCGTAATATCCCTGAATTTTTCTTTAGGCAACAAACGGCATTCGGCAACATCGTGCAGCCGAGCCTGAATGGTCAACAATTCAGAGGATAATGAAGCCTCTGCTAAAATTTGTTTTTCAAACTCATCGTATTCACAGTGGTTATTGACTATTAACTTGAATATTTTGAGTCGACCAACAATTTCTTCAATGTATTTTAACGCAAATTTATTCATTTTAGTTTAGATATAACTAAACATTTTATGGTTTTTAGCGTCGATAAAAATATTCATTTCCTTACCACCACGACACAATCCCTTCCCTCTCTCATCGGAGGCATTCCCAACGGAACTTTTCCTCCTCCAATCAGGGTTTTGAGCGAACCGTCCAGCAGTTTTCCACCGGTGCGCGGGTTAAACCATTTAATGGTATATTTTCCTTCAGGCAAAGTTATTTCTGTTGGTTCTGTATGGGGAAGATAAACCACATACACTTGCCCAGGTTTGGCCAGACAATATGCATGAGATGAGCTAATCAGTTCGTTGGCGCCTTTCATTTCGGCAAGCGGAAGATTATTCAGGAAAAAGTCGGTGGCGATTTTGGTTTGTTTCCACCACAGTTCACGGCTGTGAAAATCTTCGCACATCAGGTCGTTATGCGGGTAGCGGTAACCAAAGTACCATTCGGCGCCGGCAGCCCCAGCCATTAGGCTTCCCCAAAGCGCATGGTGGCGAACGGTGTCGTGCTGTGCATCAAACTCATCGGGCATCACGCCTTTGTGGGCCGGACCCAATTCGTCGAACATAACCACCCACGGTTTTTTAGTTTTGGCCGATTCGTTAATGAAATGAGCTGTACGATTGTTGATGTTTTCAATATTCCCAATCTGCATTGAAGGGCCGTCGAGCGATTCGAATCCCAGCAACGGATTGAGAACCTGATCCTGATGTTCATTGTCAGAATGCGTGTGAACTACAACAAAATTGGGGTAGGGATTAACTGATTTCAAATAGTTGGCCATGTCTTTGCGCATCTGGTTGGTCTGCCCAACTGGCGACCAATCGGTTGGGCCATTTTCTTCGCCCATGTTCCAGGTTACGCCCAAATGATGTCCGAAACGAGCTACCAGTTCGCGCAGGTAAACTTTCCGCTGCACGCCGGTGTGTCCGCCATCGAGTAAACATTCGTTTTCGGTTTCCTGAAGCACGAAATGCATCATTATACCGAGATGATCCATATGGCTGAAAATCACATCCCACTGCGCCAGCTTCGAGCAGTCGAAGCGGTATCGCTCGTCGTGATCGGCATACGGCCACACATCTTTGCCGTCGCCCTGAATGTTCATGGTGAGCATGTATTGCGAATTGACGCCCTGCGAAGCCAGGTAATTCAAAGCCCCAATAATGCCTTTGCCTTTCCCGCCTTGCCAGCTAGGGTCGCTCAATTTCCAGTCTTTAATATGCGTTTCAAATTTATGGCAGCTTTCCTTTGGATTGGCTTCCCCTTCGCGGAAAATGGCTTTATTGCCGAAACGGTAAGTTTGGTCAAAGTCGATATAGGCCAGGAAATTCTCCGGACTGTCAGCCCCGTTTTTCAGGAAATATTCGCCCGATCCGCTGAATTTCAGGTAACGTTCGCCTTTATAAACAATCCTCCCTTTTGACTGAAATCCGGGATCATTTATGTCGGCTTCGGCCACCTGAAACGAACCTGAAAGACCATCAGGAGCTAATGTTTTTCCTTCGTTGGCTTCATTGCTGATCGAAATATTGTTTCCACTCCTGAACGAAACACGGTAATTCCAGGTTCCAACTTCATCGGGCACAAAATTCACCTGCCACTGATTTCCTGAGATTGCTGAGGTTTCGGCAGCATTTCCATCGGCTGCAAAAAATCCCGGCACTTTGTAGGTTTTCGCCCCGTTGGTAAAGGTGATTTCGAGCCTGTAATCGAGAAAAGGATTGGGTCGGAAGTCTGTTTCACTGCATTGCGGGCCATCTAATAACAGGTGGATGGTGTGCCATTTTTTGAGTTCACCCTGAATTTTAGGGGATTGGGCAAAGAGTATGAAGCAAAGGGCAAAGAGAAAAAAGAAGGTTAGGAAAGTTATTCTCATTTTGAAAAGGCTTAGGTTGAACTAAAATTTAATACGCTTTGTATTCCGTGTTCATAACATTCAAGGTTTGTTTAATCCAGACCCGGTATCGGGCTTCACGCTCCCAGGTGTTTCCGGCAGAACCAAAATCGCAAAAGTGAATTTGTTTAGGCTCCCTGAACTCACCTTCCAGGTCAGTTCCCAGCACCAGCGGAGCCGTAAACGACATCCAGATATTGGTTGGTTTTTCTTTCGACGGAAGTAATTCAACCAAGTTCTCTTTCTGGCGGATAATGGCCGTTTCATCAACAAAACCATCGTTGAAGCGGCTGTCACGGGCCAATAAAACCGGCCCACGCTGAATAGCCTGGTAACCGTTCAGGGTAACTAATCGTCCGCTCAGGTCAGTTTTTAGCGAAACCTGATCACCTTTTTTCCATTCGCGTGAAATTTTCAGGTATGCGCCGGCCGTAACACCATTGACAGTAGTTCCGTTAATCGCAACAACCGAGTGTTTGCTCCATGCCGGAATCCGGAGGTTGACCTCAAATGTTTCAGTTTTTTCAGGATCAATCGAAATTTCAATTTGATCAGTTACCGGATAATTGGATGACAGTTTTACAGCCACTTTATTTTTTTGATTGAGTTGAACACTGGAAGCCATCTGGCTGTAAAGATTAATAAAGAGTGCGTTGCCCGAAGTTTGAACTGCCATAGTTGGTATTAAGGTAAATGCCCGTGGCCCGTTGGCATTGCAGCAATTGATGTGCATACCGCATTGTTCTTCGCCTGCATGGCGCATTCCTTCCAGCGGACTGTATTTGGTAATTTGCGATCCGTCAAATTTCATCGATGCCATCAGGGCATTATATACTGCTTTTTCTATCTGATCGGCATAAACGGGGTTTCCGGTTAGACGTAGCAGGTTGTTGCACAGTTTGATCCAGGTAAACGTGACACAGGTTTCCATGGTGTGGTAAGTCGGTTCGGTTTGCCGGTTACCACCATGATAAAAGCATTCAAAAGCGGTTCCTGAACCGGCCACATTAATTTCGGTATCGATGATGTTTTTTACGGCCAATTCCGCGGATTTCAGGTATGTGGGTTCTCCTGTAAGCCGGTATAATTCGAGCAAACCTTCGTAGCACGACATCATTTCATAAGCTTTTTGTCCGTTTTCCCACGACCACCATGTTTTCGGAAAAGGGAACCGTTCAGCAACCGGAATACCATCCATCGCTTTGCTAATCAGTTTAGGGCCGTCGGTAGTTTCCCATTGGGCAACAATATATTTGGCAAAATCGAGGTATTTTTGTTCACTGGTGTGGCGGTATAAAAAGACCATCGGTTCGAGAACAGAACTGCTTGGCATTCCACGGTAATTACCTGTTTTTACAATATCAGCTTTCCCGGCGCCAACCTGCGACAACAGAAAATCGGCCAGCCTTTTAGCTGCATCGAGCGCTTTTTTATCCTGAGAAATATCGTAATAGGCCAGTAATCCCAACAAAGTATATTTTCGGCCCCAGATGTCCCAATGCTGTAATTGGGCTTCTTTCGAATAGTTTCCGATATAACCGTCAGGAGTTTGGGTGGCAAGCAGACCGGAAACCGCGTTCTGAATGATTTTCAGCATTTCCGGATCGCGGGTATATTCGTAGGAAGCAATGGCGGAGAGAATCCATTTTCCCCAGAACTCCGTTTGCCACAGGCGGGTTTCTTCGCGATGACGGAAAGGCTCAATCAAATGATCTACATCCTGTTTTTTTATTCGTTCGCTGATGCAAAGGTCAATTTTTTCGCCGAGGTAACCTTCTATATGGGTGGCATTTGCCAGGACGGAAGATAATTTATCCGGAACAACCGGAACAATTTTTGGGGCATCTTTGGCTGTTGAAACAAAGGAAAGTCCTGAAAATACAAGGATCAGGAACAGTCCTGAAAATTGGTGAAAGGAAAGGTCAGATTTCCTGAAAAGTGATTTCAATTTCATCATTGGATTGGTTTAGGTCAAATCAAAAATAGTGGATTTGCCATTCAGTTTGAATTTACAATCAAAAAAAATCAGGAAATTTTCCAGCTAAGTAAAAGTCCGGCAAGGGAAGCACATTTATCAATGTTCACTTTAAAATACCTTTCCTTCTTTCTGATACTCCCGTTCAATTCCGGTTTTGATCTGTTCGACTGTGATTTCTTTTGAATTATTTGCCAGCGAATCCAGACAGCAATATTGTACTACATTGACAATTCCGGCACCGGTTATTTCATATTTCTTAGCTATGGAAGATAAGTCGGCTTCCGAAGGGCGTTTCTGATCGGCAGTGGATGGTAAAGTTTTCTTCCAAAGCAAAAGTCGCTCGGCAGCAGAAGGTAAAGGGAAATAGATGACCGACTGAAACCGACGAATAAAAGCTTCGTCGATATTTATCTTGAAGTTGGATGCCAGTATGATCAACCCATTGTGGTTTTCAATTCGCTGTAATAAATAAGCTACTTCCTGATTGGCATATTTGTCGTGTGCATCGCGTACATTGGTTCGTTTCCCGAAGAGTGCGTCGGCCTCGTCGAAGAACAGGATCCAGTCTTTGTTTTTGGCTCGGTCGAATAGTTGCGAGAGGTTCTTTTCAGTTTCACCGATAAATTTTGATACCACCATCGAAAGGTCAATCCTGAAAACATCCCGGTTTGTTTTTTTACCTACAATCAAAGCGGTCAGGGTTTTACCTGTGCCCGGAGGTCCATGAAACAAGGCCCGGTATCCGGGTTTTACCCATCGTTTCATGTTCCATTTGTTCATGATGGTATCCTGATGTTTGACCCAATTCTCCAGTTCAGTAATTTGCTGGTTGGTTGCCTGGGGCAGCACCAGATCGTCGCTGGTGAGTTCTGTGGTGATGTATTCGGCCGGAAAATCCATGCTGAACTTGGGGTGCGATATTCTTCCTGATATAAACAATTCGATGTATTCTGGAGCCATAATCAGTCTGCCACTAAATTGCGGTTCTCCGGATAGCGCATCTTCTATGGATAGAACGGTAAGGGTTGCGAGCCGGTGATCTTTCTCAAACAAATCCAAATATTCAAATCTTTTTTCAAGATCATCGCCTGCCAAAATGAACAAGGCTGTCTCAGCAGTTGGCAAAAAGCCGCGATGATTCCTTCCCCGAACTCCACCAAATTGAGGAAAATCGCCCTTAACCGGGAGATAATCTTGTATGAGCTCATCAAAAAACACCGGATCGACATGCGGTGCAAAAGCCACCAGAAGCATGATGACTTCGCTGTTAGTTAGATTGTTATTCCTGATAAAAGATGGCAACGGGGAATGATCTGAACTATCAGTTGGTATTTGGATAGAATCAACATTGAAGGTTGTCTCCGGTGTAAAATGTTCGGTTAACCGTCCTTGTATGACCTGTTTCAAGTAATCCAGATAGGTGCTGATTGAGGTGCTGGTTTCCATGAAGAATCAGAATTGTTTGATTTTATTTATTCGTTTGTTGTAACATTTTCAGGTGCCGGATCCGGACAATTGCAAGTTACATTAAAAATATTTGCCCCGTTCGCATCAAGGGCAGAACTTCGCGCATCCGACGCGGATTTTCGGGCCGATTCGATGTTATCGTGGATTTGTTGGGTATAGGCATCCAGTCCACTTGCACAGCCACGGTAGGTATAAGGAGTTCTGACCGTTCCACGGTAGGTATTGAATGCCGCAACATGCTGCAGCTCGTGTGCCCTCAGGGTTGTATTGATGAATTGCTGAACTGCGTTTTGTTCGCATTCATTTAATCCTGACGGAACTGAAGGCAGGGTTATCTGTGGATTGGCGGTAAAAACAGAGACCACTGTTCCTGTATTAACCACACACTCTTCAGCAGCGCAATCGGTGCAATCGCTTGCAGGCGTTGAAGATCCGGGAGAAGAATATGAATTTCCGTAATTGGCATCCGCGTGCCCCTCCACACTTACTCCATTGCAGTCGGCAAAATGTCTGGTATTTTGCTCAACAACTCCGCGTTCAGAGAAAGTTGGTACTCCTAATCTCTCTTTCTCAGGTTCTTCAGGAATGTTTTTTCGTCTTAACTGATTATCGAAATTTTGCTGCAAAACATGGGTAAGTTCATGTGCCATCAATTTCTTTCCTTCAGTTGACTCCTGATTGTATTGCCCCTCGCCGAATACGATATGATTGCCAATAGTGTAAGCCTTGGCATTCAGTTCTTTTGCCGAATCGGAAGCCTCTTTACCGGTGTGTACTTTTACATCGCTGAAGTCGTAACCCATTCGACTTCCATAAAACGATTGACTGGTGGCGCTCATCGCTTGTCCCTTCCCATCGATTGAACCAATGTAGTTGGCCGATTTTGAAGTAGTAGTCGCAGTAGCCGCCGCATTTTCTTTTTTCTGAATTTTATCTTTCTCTTTCTCATCAGCTTTCTTCATGACCTTTTCTTCTTCTTTTTTTTCAGGTAGCTGCTGAGCTTTTGTTTCTTTCATGTTCGGTTTTTGCTGCAGCTGCTTTTCCTCCTTTTCACAATCGGCACATTTTCGCTGTATGTTTCCTTCTGCATGAGAAGGTGAAAAAGGTTTAAAGAACGGTTCATGAATGGGTTCGCCAAAGAACTGCTGTTCGTGTTGGTTGTCTTTATTAAACGAAGCTGCCTCCCTGCTTGCAGGATGGCGACGAATACGACGATAAATGGTTGGTTTCATAACGTAAAAATTTAATTTTCAATATCATATGAGGTAGAATCCCATTCCATTCCGGGTTCTAAATGTTCAATCCATTTTTTTTCTGTACCTTCTATTTGAAAAATAGCTTCAGGAGCACCGTTTTCTTTCCTGAATTTATCAAATTCATTTCTGTCCATTTTCATTAACTGATCTTTATTCGGATAATTCTTTGTTGATATTATTTTGACGGATTTAATATATTTCTTGTGATTATTCAATACCCATTTCTCATCGAGAATATTGTTGACGTGAATTTCCTTAGCAATTGGGCTTTTTATTAAATCGAAAATTTGAATAGGTTCCCAAATGAGTTGCAATACAAAACTTCCCTTTTCATAAAAATAATACTCCGCAGGGTTAATAATTTTAAATTCTGCCAAAATCGTATTCTCTTTCTTTTCCAGCACTTTGATCTTTAATAATGGAGTTGCCATAAATTAGTCATTAAATTGTATTAGACATAGTAACCGCTTAGTCTTTCATTTCTCCTTATATCATTTTTTATTTTGTCTTTGGGAATAAAATCAGTTTCAGCACCCGTATCATCAACCTCTTTTACTTCACAATCAAGGCTGTTTGGAACAAACTCCTCGGCTTCAATTATTTCAATTATTTTTTTTCTTACAGCATCTGTACTATGCCATAAAGTGGGATCATTTAATTCTGCGATCATAGAATCTTTTCCGGGCCAGCCGCTATAAATTGGTTCAACAGTATACTTAAGGATAGGGTACTTGTTATCTTTTTTCTTGTTTAGTTTTGTTATTATTTTTTCTTCAAATTTGAGTGAATGATTTCTATTCGCCTGTGTAGTTAAAGGCACTAGATTATTCCAGTCATTACCAGGTCCACCTAGTTTAGAATTGAGTAAATGTCCACGCAAGTAAAAAGGCTTTACGCTACCTTTTTTCTCATATCGTGCATTTAGTTTTGAGTAATTGTCATTAAATAATCCGCTATCTGCAGAGCTACCTCCGTCAGGTACGTTCTTTGTTAAAATATTTACCTGCATTTTTGCTCCAAACCCACCCGTCATTCCTCCATATAATGGCGGTGAAGACTTTGGCATTGCTGCACGTGGAAAGAGGATGGTTTTTGTATCTTTAGCTATATCATCCATATACTGGTCAATTTTTTCAGCATCAAGAGGGTCTGCCGGTGTCTTGTTTGCAATAGTAGTCTTGAAATCTTCAAGTTTTTTGTAGTTACTCTTTGCATTTGTTTTTGCCGATTCTTTTTCTGTTTTTTTCGGATCAGAGTCTTCAATCTTTAGTTTGTCAATATATTCATCATATTTTGTAGGTTCGCTTTTAATCATCAATTGAGCCGCTGAATCACTTCCGGAAAAATAAATTGTATGTGTTTCACCCTCGTCTGATATTTGTTTTTTATTTTTCCACCAATCCAATATTTTTCCAACAGCAGCTTTACCAAAACTCACAAGCTTCTCAACCAAGGTTACCAGTTTGTCAATCACCCAGGTCAGGCCTTTATCCACTTTTTCCCTGACTGTTTCCAAGGCATCTCTCAGGCGTTCACTTAAATTCAATCCAACCTGGTTGGCGAGGAAGCCGATTACAATCGGAATTCCTCTTGCCAATGCTCCTTCTAAGAAGTCAGCTGCTTTTTTGGTTGCGCCCTGTGCAATTTGCAATGTTCCTTCAACAAATGAATTTACAATCTGCAGCATCTCTCTCAGGTACTTTAAGAACGACTGAATGGCTTTATATAAGGCAATTGCGCTGTTCACCACAGCCATGATCCCAGTAGGATCGAGCATGCTTAATAACTTGGTAGTTACTTTTTTAATGATCTGATCCATCACAAAACTCTTCACTGCGTCAAGCACCATTTCCCAAACATTCGAGAGCTGTTCCTTTACTTTGTCGATCATTACCGCCATAAAACCACGCTCCTGAACCTCTTTCATAAACTGGTAGGCTTCGCCGGCTGCAGAAGCTACACGTTCTGCTGTATCGATCATCTTCTTAATCTTGTCGACTTTTGGTTTACCAATACGCTCTTCCAGTTTCTTCCATATTTTCTCCATGGTTACATCCAGCACTGCCAGTAACCATTTAATAATTCCCATTACAGTGAAATCGGTTGGTATGGGTATGCCGGCATCTCTTACTTCGCCCAGGAACCATTCCTTTAGTCCATTAAAGAGATGTGTCAGAATATTTTCAAAGAACTGCATGAAGCCTTCCTTAATCGCCCGAAGCAGATTCTTAAGGAACCCGATGGGATCTCTCTTGATCAGTTCGAAAGCTTGCATGGCTTTGGCAATAATGTTGTTGATGAGGTCAAACGGGAAATTCATGATTTCAAGAATAACCACAACCACAATCTTCACGATCTCTACCACAAAAGCGATCAACCTTCCTATTGGTTCTCCGAAAGTGGCAATAATCCGCTGGAATGCTGCAATTGGATGAACCAGATCGTTGATGCTAAAACTGTTCCATAAGTCAATGAACAATTGCACGATAGCAGCAGGAGTCATGTTTAGCCGCTCTACTGCAGCATCAATGCGTTGTGTTGCCCGTGCAATGCTTCCGGATTCTTTCATCTGCTGGAACTGCTCTTCGCCGCCTTCCATCAGACTCATGAATCCGTGAATGATGTTCTCTACATTTCGTTCAACGATAACATCGGTAAATGGATCTTTACCAATAATTACCGTTACCAGGAAATACCCTCTTGTCTCTTTGGCCCAGTTGCTGAGCCGCACCATCAGTACATCTTTGATGAATTTCAGGATGATGACTGCGGTATCAGCCATAAACTGCAATACATCGGTTACCGGCCCAGCAAACGTGTTGTATATCTCGTTAAACTTATCTATCGGATGCATTAAAGCATCAATAGAAACAACACTCCAAATCAGGTCGAAATTATTCGTGATCGTTTGCAGCAAATTGCCAAACGCACTTATTCCACGGTCAATCCAGTCGGCAGCTTTCTGGAAGGTACCCGTTTCCTGCATTTGTGTGCGCTGTTGAATGCCTACTTCGCCACCCAGTTCGAGTATGGCGCTCAAAATGGTTGAACCATTACGTTCTACCTCTACACCAGTTATTGGATCCTCACCCAGAATAACAGTTAGCAGAGGATAGGCGGTTGTATGCTCTTTAATAAAATCGACAATCTGCGTGAGCAGCCAGCGTTTTACAATTTCGAGTAATTCGGTGGCTGCATCTCTGGCAAAACTGACAATATCGCTGATGGTACCGTGAATGATGTTTCCGGCGTCTTCAAAGATCTGCGAGGGAGATGCAAGGCTTTCAATTGTTAATCCATTCCAGAACGTTTCGACCCTGCTGACCACATTGTGAACCAAAGCTTCAACTCCGGCAATTCTTCGATCAACCCACTGTTCAGCTTCAGTTAATGCGCCCAGTTCATTCAGTTTATCGTACAGCAACTGGCCGCCGGGCATGATATCAAATGCCGCTTCAATAAAATTATGGCCGTTGCGCTCGATCTCTTCGCCGGTAATAGGGTCTTGTCCCAATGCCACGCGTAAAGCTTTGTAACCCGGAATGGCCATTACAAAATCTCTTGCCTCATTCAGCAACAAGCGTTTTCCGGCTTCCAGACCTTCGGCCACAAAATCAATAGCGGAATTAACAACTGACAAAGCATCATCGAACCAGCCACCCTGAATAATATTTCCATTATTGTGTAACCGCACAGGGGGCCCACGACTGTGGACATCGGCAGACATGGCCAGCGTATTGCCGGCTGTTGCTGTATAACTGGTATTGATGTTTTCAACTTGTTTCGTTTGAACAGGAGCTTGTGAAGCCGAAGGCATGAATTCGCTTTGTGCTTCCTCTTTTTCCACTTCACTACCATTGCTGCTTTTTTTCTGAACTGAAAATAATTTAGGAGAAACTACTTTTTCTTCTTCCTGATTTTCTTCCTCTTTTTTCTGTAATTCTTCGGGTTCTGTTTTCTGCTGAACCGTATTGTTGGTATTTAAAGCTCCGTCAGGGCCGATTGACCAGGTACTCAATTCAGGTTTTGCCTGAATGCCAGTCTCTTTGGTGTCTTCGGCATTTTCCTGTTCAGTTTCTTCCTTCAGGCTGACATTAAACAATTCCTTTCTTAATTCTTTCAGCGTTTTTGGTTTTTCTTCTACCGCACCTTCGCCACTCCCCAAACTGCCCTGCATAATCAGCAATGGATTGAAGAAAGCAGTCCAGTCGCTCAATGGATTTTCTTTGGTTTGAACCTGTCCCCCCAGATTGTCTTCTCCGGCAGTATTTCCATTAACGGTTTTAACTGTATTTCCGGACGCACTTTCAACAATGGCAAAATGTGAATAGGCATTTCGGTAGGCGATATCGCCCGGCATTGGTGGACTGCCCGGAAGTCTGGCAGCTTCGGGTTTAATCATTCGTTCGCCCAATTTCCATTTAGGCATTGGTACGCCCGATTTGTTTAGAGCCCAGAACGCAAATATACCACACCAGCTCGGCATCGCATCACGCGATCCGGTTTTGGTTTTTGGTATTCCATTGGCGCTGGTAACAGTGGTTTTATCAACGACCATTACTCCGCTCTGTTCCCGTTTCTTTTTAATATCCTGTTCGGCGACAGCGCCTTCCACAGTAGTTCCTCCACCACCGCTGATCACCTTGTCTTCGCCAAATGTAGTTTTGAAAATATCGACCAGATGCTCCCAACCTGTGCGGAAGCCGTCGGCTTGTGGTTTATTGGCGTCAATTTTCCCTTCAACGGTTTTAGCTTTTTCAACAGCGTTAGTTAGCTGCACCGGCACTCCGGCAGGGCTCCGCTGAATAATGTTTTTTCGGGCAATTGATTTGGGGGCAACGCCAGATGAGGTATTTGCCGGACTGGCTCCCTGTTGGATGGTATGTGTTAACTCATGGGCGAGCAAAGTCCCGCCACTCTCGGTTTGAGGTGAGAATTTTCCTTCATTGAAATAGATGTCATTCCCATGTGCAAAAGCCTGCGCATGAATATTGCTGCTCATGGCCTGAGCTGTCGAACCGGTGTGTATACGCACACCGCTGAAGTCGGCATTAAACCGGCTTTCCATAAATTCACGGGTATCGCCTGGCAACGCACTGCCAGACCCTTTGGATGATAATAAGGATTGTTCGAATGGAATGGATTCGCGTGGAGGACTCCTGCCGCTACGCTGAATAATATCTGAATGATATGTACCCGATTTTTTTCTGCTGATAGTTTCTGTCGTGCCACCGCTATCCGAATAGGAATCGCTAAATCCGGAATCAAGACTTTCGTCAGACATGCGGTAAATGGTCGAAATATGTTTAGCCTGAACTTCTTCTTTATCCTTTTCTTTACGGCTAATTTTGCGAAGTACAGGTGTCTCAATCTTAGGCTTAATTTCTTCTTCCTCTTTTTTATCTAATTTTTCTTTGCTGCTGGCAGAAATAGATGTTGTTGCCGGATCGGGCATACGCATTACCGTTTCGGCAACTGCATCTGCTTCTTTTTCCTGCGGATCGTCGGGGCTACTTACTGTTAATTTGGCCTGAACGGGTGCATTAAAAAAGGATGGACGTTCGTTACTGCCAAAAAATGACTCTTCCTCCGCCTTTCTGAAAAAGGATTGCTGTTGTGCTTTTTGTTGAACAACAGTTACGGGTTGATTTGTCTTTTCAGCAGTTGAAGACATGATCCGGGTTATGTGCTAGATATACTCAAGAAATCCTTTATTTATCTTTGCAATTTTTCTGGTATTATTAAAAACCCCAATTCCATTGCTGCTTCCGGCAGGATCGCTATTTCCTTCAATGGTATGAATAAATCCTCCTTCAACCCTGTTGATTATTCCGGTATGCCCATGAGTACCGCCAGTATTAATGATAAATATTTGTCCGGGTTTTATTAGCGATGGATTATTCATTGCATCTGCTGCAAGTATTTTTTTTGCGGGTGAACTGTTCCAATGAGTCATACAATGTCCAGTTTTGACCAGTGGGTTTCCCCTGCCATTATTCTCGGTCGCTTTCTGAAAACACCAATAAATAAAGGCGGCACACCAGAATTGTCCACCGCCTAAACCAACACTGGCAAGGTATTCTTCAACCTTTTTGCCTTTGTTGCTGCCGGGAGGATCTTCCATAACACCTATCTGTGAAATGGCGGTATTTAATGCTGCTGTTAAAAGCAAATTTGAGGAATCTGCAACAACAGACATTGTTTGACTGCCAAATAAAACAGACCACGTAACCGAGCCAACTTTGCCATCAATCTCCAGCGCATTGCCGTTTTGATCGCGGTGTGTTGCCTGAAATAATTTAACCGCATTGATTGTTTTTGGACCAAATATGCCAATCACTTCCACAGGCCCACAACCTGATTCATTCAGCTTTTGCTGTATGGCTTTGACGATTGCTGCATCTGTTTCACCAGGTTTTATTATTCTGTTCGGATAATTCATAATTCTTAAGTTTTTTAGATGTATAACTAGACCCATTCGGTTTTTAATAAGTTGGTCATCCACGGCAGTTTTATCATCGACATACTCCATGGTAATTGTTGTAACAGCATATCAAAAGGCTTTTGTTCGACCTGGAGCAACCATTCGTTATTCATACTGCTTAGCTTACCGCTTCGCTTAAAAAATGACTCTCTCAAACCGTCGATGGAGGTATTTTTAAGTACCGACCAGTATTCAATTAAAGACAGAAGCATTTCGTCAACCTCTTTCATTTGGCGGGTTGATATTTTGGTTTTCGTCTTCACCGGAAATTCGATATCTAAACCGCACAGTATTTTTGGGAGCACTAATTCGTACTCAGTAATTTTTGCATTACCCGTTACGCAGTATTGAATAATCAATGTGGCCAAGTCAGGATTTAGAATTGCTCCATCTTTCTCTAATCCTAATTGTTTAAATAGGGCAGGGATGAAGGCGGCAAAAATTACTGCTCCGGCATTATCAATGTAAATACCTTCCTGAAGTTCGGCCACCAAATTGTTTTTATTTTTTTTCGTAGTATCCGGGTTGGTTAGCCTATCAATTAGTTTATTGTATTGAAGTCTGTTTTCTTTTTGGGCGATCTCAGCGATCTCCTTTTCTTCCTGATTTTGCTCTGTTATAAATTTTATTTCATTTACCGAAAGATGTTGCTTTTTACTTCCTTTTTTTTGCCTTTTTATCTCCTGAATTAAAAGCTTTTGCCAGGCATATTTAACAGGGTTAGCTACAGTCTCAATTTTTTCGGTAGCTGTTGGTTTTAATATTTTTGCAGAAACTTTACTTTTCATCACTTCTTCGTGGAGAAACTGTAACAACACTTCGATATTGATGATCCCTTCATTTTCAATCATCATGGTTAATATAAAACCGTAAACTGCTTTTGTAATTGGTTTTTGATTTGTAGATGAGATGTTGTTTACAATTATTTCTTTGAGAAATGATTCTGTATGGCTTATGACTTTTAACTCTTGTTTATAAATGTTTTTCAGCAATTGAAAAAAAAGTTCTTGTGGTACATGATATAAGATTCTTTTAATCTGGCTTATTGATGCTGTTTGCTTTAATCTTTCACCGATGGATTTAGCCCGTAACGGCGTCATTTCTTCCCTGATCCAATTTTGCAAAACAGTCTCAAAATCTTCTGCTATCATCGCTTTTCCCCACCAGGGTAAGTATCCATTTTCAAAATAATAGAGTATGAGCTCATCCAGTTTCCAGGCTATGGTTAGACTTTTGCTGTCCGCTTCTTCTGTAAACTTTGGTTTATAGTTACTCAATTTTTGCTTCAGGCTAAAAATCAATTCATCCCTGATTTTTTGTTGCCAGTCATTTTTATTGGCAGTTGCTTCAATTTCAAGCTTATCAATGGTGAAGTAATGATCATCCAGTTCTAATAAATCAAGCTGCTGTTCAATTTCAGGAATTAAATTAAAATTACACCAGTCGCCCACTTCTTTTTGTAAGGCAAAACCATCCGCATTTCCATTGTATTGAAATTGTAGCGTTTGTTTGCGGATGGTATGTAGTGAGCGGTTCATATTATAAGTTCATCGCTTTGAATGTATCTAAAATTGCTCCCAGCATTTCAACATAAGTTGGCTTTACATCTACTTCCTTATTGTTCTCAACTCTCTTCCTTTCAGTATTTGAAATTGACTGTAATGTGCTGAGAACTTTGCGTAAGTTATCAGGGAGATTTGCCGCAATTTGCAGAACCATAGTTAATGTTTTGATCACGGAATCCAAAGAATTGACCATTTGTACGTCTGCTTTATTTACATCGTCCTTTTGAATGCATGAGATATAGTAAGCAAGCTCGGTAAGTATGTTAAGCATAAGCAGGACCAGCAATCTTATGTCAGCAAATTCGAAGAGCAGCGCTTGTAAGCTATTTATCCAGCTAGCCAACCTCGATTCAATTTTTTGCTCAATAAAGAATTTAATCTGAGCATCTATAGGCTGGTTTAAAATATTGGAAGTCTTCATTAAATTAAAGAATGCCGTGATTTCACGCAATGCCTTGTACTGAATGGTAAAAAATTTAAAATTGTCAGCTGTATCTGCGCCTGAAAGCTTATCGAAATCTGAAATGATTTTATTTAATAACGCACATGTTTTTTGTATAACTATTTCCTGGGTAACTGTAACTGTTGCAGTAGTTGAATCAATTGCTCCCCTGTTGTCGGTTACAGTTAATTTGAACAGGTATGTTCCGGGTTGATTAAATGTAACCTGAGTAGTTTCTTTATCCGGATTAATTATTACTGAACCGCTTGTCGGACCTGAGGATAGCGACCAGTTAAATGATACAATTGTACCGTCCGGATCAACTGAGCCGTTGCTGTTTAGGGTTGCTGCAGACTGCTGCCCCGGAATCAATACCAAGGATGATGGGTCGGCGCTGGCCTTGGCAACCGGCAGCTGATTTTCTTCCTGAACAACTGTAACAGTTGCTGTAGTTGAATCAGTTGCTCCTCTATTATCGGTTACTGTTAACTTGAACTGATAGGTGCCAGGTTGTGAAAATGAAACAACTGTATTTTCCTTATCCGGAGTATTAATTACAGAACCGCCTGTTGGTCCCGACGATAATGACCAGTTGAAACTGACGATTGTACCATCAGGATCAACAGAACCGGCGCTGACCAATGTTGACGTAAACTGCTGCTCAGGAACCAATACCAAGGTTGAAGGGTCAGCGTTGGCTTTGGCAACCGGTGGCTTATTTTCTTCCTGAGTAACAGTTACTGTCACTGAAGTTGCATCAGTCGCTCCTTTGTTATCGGTTACAGTTAGCTTGAATTGGTAAATTCCGGGTTGATTAAATGAAACCAGAGTAGTTTCACTATCCGGATTATTAATCACAGAACCACCTGTTGGCCCGGAAGATAATGACCAGTTAAACGATACAATTGTACCATCAGGATCAACAGAACCGTCGCTGACTAACGTTGAGGTAAATTGCTGATCAGGAACCAACACCAGGGTTGATGGGTCGGCATTGGCTTTGGCAACCGGTGGCTGGTTTATTTCCTCGTTAACGGTAACTATTACGGTTGTTGTATCCGTTGCCCCTTTATCGTCTTTAACAACTAATTTGAATACATAAGTACCGACTTGTGTAAAAGTAACCAGGGTCGTTTCATCATCCGGATTATTAATTACAGAACCTCCTGTTGGCCCGGAAGATAAGGACCACACATAGGAAACGACTTTACCATCGGAATCTGTTGATTCACTGCCTATGAGTTGTGTTGTTCCAACGCCATTGGCTGATAAAGTGACAAGTTCAGGTTTGGCCAGAGCTTTCGCAACCGGTGGAACATTAGCTAAAGGCAAAACGGTAACGCTAACTGTAGCCGAAGAGGTTGCTCCGTCGTTATCTGTCACTGTTAGTTTGAAAACATAAGTACCTTCAGCAGATAGGGAAATATTGGTTTTGCTTTCTGCCGGATTTTCAATTTTAGCTTCCGGCCCAGATTGCAATTCCCATAAATACGAATTTACGGTACCATCCGGATCAGAAGATGTACTGCCATCAAGAATAACGGTGTTAACCGGCAACTGGACGGATACATTGTCGCCCGGACGTGCAACCGGTGGCTGGTTTGGTTTTTCAGGTTCGCCTGTAACAATCATTTGTATGGGCGGACAATCGGAGCAGCATAGATAAGGTAGATAAAAATCTGCTATCACCACACCATCATTAAAATCTGAAATAGCTTCATCCAGTTTATCACCTTTACGGTTCTTTAGATAGACAGCCGCATCAGCAAGATAGGTCAGTATCCGTTGATTAATATCCTGCGTTTTTTCGGCTGTAGCAGTTGCGGTAGCTGTAGCAGTTACTCCGGCAGAAACCTTTTCAGTTGCTGAAGCTTTTGCTTCTTTAACCTGAGTTGCAGCAGTCACAACTTTTTCAGTTCTCAAGTTTTCAGTATTAATTGTTTTCTTCAGACCGGTTATAATCCGCTCCCTGGCGATTCCAACTTTTTCATTCACATCAGCCGAAAGCACCATCAAATGCTCCTGAGTGGAGGCATCCGCACGTAACTTTTGTGCTCCTGAATCAATTTTGATTGACTCGTTTGTATCAGCATTCGCTCTGAAAGCCAGGTTTTCTTTAACCGAAATATCTGTATTTACTGAGGTTTCGGCCTTTTCTGCTTCATGATAAATTAAAATGAAGGTTCCGCCTAAAGGTACACCTGCTTTGTGCTGAATTCCCGGATGGCTGATGGTGTAAAAACCAGCCTGCTGCATAATTTTGATCTGTAATATCCGGCGAAGGAATTCAATGTATAACTGAACCATCCTGTTATCGGCAGTAATGGAAAGAATGGCATCCAAATGATCGTTTTCTTCTTCGCTTAAAGGAAACCGTTCAGGTAATACCTTATTTAAAAGTTTGATGTACCTGACGGCTTGTATTAAAGTATAATACCTGACGTAAAAATTAAAGAAGGTAAAACTGCTGAGGCTGGTTGTAACCGTTTCATAAAGCATTTCGATGTAATACAAAACTGCTTTAAAAACAAAATCCATTACATCGATATTTCCATCCTGACCAAAAGATTGGAAAAATACCGGTAACGAAATGAAAGGAAGATCTTTTACGTTGGTGTAAAATAGCTCAAATTCGTGGCCAATACTGTTGTTGGTAAACCGGAAGGCTGCATCGGTCTTCTGCAGCAACGGCACCTGAGGAATGTTACTGGCTGCATCGGCCAGCGGCGGGCGTTTCCCATCCCGTTTCAGATCATAAAAGAATTTCATTTCATTGCTCAGCTTTCCGGTGAGCTCGGACATGATGGAATCGTAGAGTAATTCCAGATCGTTAAAATGGCAACTGGTACCCATGATGGATTCGAGGGTGGGCTGGGCATTGTTAGTACCCGATGTCATTGTTTTTGCCAGTTCTTTTATAAAAGCAGTGATTGCCGAAACATCTGCATTAAGGGCGACAATCTCGAAAGGCAGACGGTTTTTGTCGCGGATTTCGGTAATGTTTTTTACTGCATGCAGGTACGATTTGCCAATATGTCCTTCAATCCGCAAAAAATTATATGGTTCCAAATCATACAGCAAAGGTTCATAAACATCCTCGTCGGTAGTATTGTATTTTTTTGCATGAAAGGATAAGTTGCGGTTGCTTTTACCCTGCGTCAGTTTTTTGGGACTCCAGTTTCTAAGTAATTCGTCAGATGCATTGGTAATGGCATAATAATACGGAATTGATTTGGTGGAGAACGGAACATTGGCTAGTACCGATGGGGTAATGCGGATGTTGGTATCGATCTTTTTATCGAATCCCTTAACTGAAGGTGATGGTACAGCAAATTTATGCACCAGCAAGACCAGTTTTTTGAATAATATCTTTAGTTGAGACGCAGTTTTTTCCTTATGGCTTAATATGGGTGACGGAATAAAATAATGCCGGTAACTACTGACATCCATAGATGTATCCGGAATGGCCAAATCGAGCAGCAAATGCCTTGGGAAAAGGTCGTCGGGGCAGCACATTCCGATAAATTCAATTCCTTTTTCCCTGAATTCGTTATAGGCCAATATCAGGTCGGAGAAGAGATCGTAGTAGTATTGTATGACTATTAACTGCTCCGATGTAATGCTGCCATCATTCAAAAATTTGAAATCGTTGGCCAAGGTTGCAAATGGGTTTGTTGAAAAATCCACGGCCAGCAACGGTTGTAGAACTTCAAATGATTTCGTCAATGATGTTTGTACCTGGTTAAGAAATGTAGTATTGAGAATCTTCCGGTAAGCATCAAAAAAATTCAGGCATTCAAACAACGGATTGGCTGTTACATCAAACCTTTTCATAGTCATTTCCGGCAGTGTTAGCCACGGACTTGCGGGTGAACCTGCGCCGGTCCGTAAGGCTTCAACATTTGCCTTTTCAATTAACAGCGGCCTGAAGTTTACGGTAACGTTAATGCCTTTATCGTCGCATGAGTTCGGATCGCAATTCTTATTGTTTGCTTCCAGCAGTTCAACAAACATCAAAACAATTTTTTCTCCGGAAGTGAGGAAAGTTTTGGTCAAAGCAGTGTTACCTTCAGCCTCTGCTTCCTGCTTTAATTCCCATAAATCAAACTTTTGTGTTTTCGAAGCGATATTCACAAACCGATTGTAATATTCGCTTTTTACCGCATCAAAAATGGCAGAAGTTCTTTTGGTATAGGTTATTTCGGGCACCGATACCAGGTAACCCGAACTGGTTACACCAACACCTTTGGAAATGGTTATACTACTTCCGTCGGCTGCAGTTTTAACTTTTAACCCGCACACAATACCAATGCCAGATAAATTGGTTCGTGTCATTCTTCCCTGCTCATCAAGGTAGCCGAATAAATCGTTGAGGTTATCAGATGTTAGCACCTGATCGGCTACAAACTTTGGATAGTCTGAATTGGCTGCTGAAGGTATCATAACTGTAAATTTATTTTTCGTTAATGCGGAACGTAAAAACTAACTCTCTTTTTTCTTATTAATCTGTTCATCCAGTTCTTCATCGCTGATGATTGCGGTGTGGCCCAGAAATACCCGGTTACTGTCATTACCATCAATACAATCGTGCAGCGTTGCCTGTGGATAAACATTATTCAGATTGGTAAATACTTTGATCAAAGCGTCGAGCCTGTTGTGAAGCGTCAGGACATTGGGTTCTGGTTTTGACAGTTCTGCAAGCCAGTTGCAATACAGGTCGCCAAATTCATCTAAAGATTCTTTGCTTACCCAACATATCTTTAACCCGAGGTGTGCCGGTGTTTCCATACGAATGGTTTGCTCTGCGAAACGGCGGAACTCAATGCCTTTATTGGCCAATCCATCCTCGCCGTTTAACACAACAGTAATTCGGAACGAATACGGATCGCGTTCATCACAATCGCTGCAATCGGGATCTAAACAAACCGAAAGCAAAGCATCGCCAATATTGCGCGGCCTTAGTAAGACGTGCTCGACAATAAAGATTTTCTCACGGATTATTGTTTTTTTTGCAAACGCAATGATCTCATCCCTGGCGGCTTGTGCCTCTGATTTAGTTTTGAATTGCTGTTTTCGTGTGGCGATCACTTCACCTGAATCATCAACCAGATTGAGCACAAATGTTTTTGATTTTTTTATGGTGTAATGTTTCGGGTCGGTGATGTGCAGAAATACATTGCCAATTTCATCCCATGCCTTTTGCTCGGCAACCGGAAGTGCATCATCAACATACCGGGTACTGCTGCTTAAATAGATTTTTTTCTTAGCGCTACTTAAATAAATCTTTTTCTTTTCATCGACCAGTCGCCATCTTCGTTCGTAAAACTTTCCGTCGGTATCTTTTTCTTCGTAGAGTTCTACATTTCCCGAATAAGTTGGGCTATAACCCAAAAGCTGTTTGATCCGGCTGACCAGACCAGCCACATTTTCACTGTTGCAAACCAGCGCCGGATTCTTATAATTGAACGATTTTGCCCGGTTGCGGCTCAACTCCGGAAAGTTCTGTAAAAAGGAAATTTTATTGTCAATCAACTGGCTGTCGGCAACGTCTTTATCCTCAGTGTAGGAATAAAGCATCAAGGCATAGTCGTTAAATGTTTCAGCAAAACGGGCCAGTAAATGATCGAGAAATTTGTTGCGTCTTTCCAGGAATGTATCCTCATTTTCAATCAATCCCTGCAGAGTAGCTGCATCCAAACCATTGTACAAACCAGCAATTCCATCAATTTCTCCTGAATCAAGTAAACGCGAAAAATAGGTTTGCTTTACCGTATTATCCACTGCAAACAATTCCGATGTATTTGCCAACTGAGCCAGGTAATTTACCAGCAATTGTTCGAAAAATAACAGGTATGCTTTTAACTGTTTGGCCTGAGCTTTACGCACATCGGTGGCAGAATCGGGAAGCCCGGCTGCACCAACGCCATAAGTTAGCGGCAAAGTGTTTTGTACGGCGTAGTACGATTCCAGTTCATAATAATTACCATGTGGGACTGGTAAGTCGTTTTCGAGAACCGAATATTTGGGTTGGGTATGCCTTCCTTTTATAACCTGAAGTGTATCGCTCAGTTCGTTGGCATCGGCCAAAAAAGGTAAGCCGTTTTTATATACCATCACCTTACTTCCTTCGATGTATAACCTGGGCTGACGATTAGTTATTACGGGCATACTCCACGACTGGCTTTCGACTAAACGTCCGTAGTCGTCATATTTGGCAAATACAAAATTCTTAACAGATTTAACTCCCGGAATTTCCATGATCAGATTAATCACATCCGAAGTGTAAAGCGTTTTTCGCAAAGATGCCTGAGCCAGTTCATCATTGTCAATAAATCCATTGCTCAATGCCGGGCCTTCAAAAATTTCATCTACAGGTTTATTCGCGTCGAGCAATTGTTGTAAGGAATAGAATTTAATATCGGGGCTCATGTATTGGTCAATGAGGTAATAAGCCTCGGCCAATACCGCTTCAATATCTGCCGAAGGTTCAACTTCCATATCGGCGCAAATGGCAATGTCTTCAACTTCAATGGCTTTAATGGTGCAGTAATCTTCAGCCAGATTGCGGTGGTTATGCAGTACTTGTATGGTATCTGCAATGACCGTGTCGGCTCTTTTTATCTTTTCCAGATATTTCGGGAAAATTCCTGAAACCGTCTTATCCATTATAGCCGTTTTTAAATCGGCCAGTTCAAGCGCTCTCCGTTCAGCAGTATTCCTGAACCAGACGTTGATGGGTACATCATCGAAAACCAATACTTCGGTGGCCGCATTATCTTTGTCGGGTTTGAAGGTAATTTCAACCTTAGCAAATACCGGTCTGCGCAAAGCATTGTCGAGCACTTGTTCAGGAGAAGTGGGTATATCGGCAACTACCGGCATTGAACCCGAGATAAACGGTATTGTAACATCTGTAATTTCGCTTTCAGGATTCCTGAAGTTTTTATATTTGGCTTTATCAGTTTCAAGTTTCGCCCAGGAAGGAAGCCGCATTTCAATAGTGGCATTGGCTAATTGAAGCCCGTTTTTGAAGCTGAAATTGTACTTAATTTTTCCGCTGTTAAGGTTTCCGCTTTTCTCTTCTTCTTCAAACTCAAGCAATATATCGTAAAGCCCTCTTACTATAACCTGATGATTGGTTGGCGCATATTGCAAAATACTTTTGGTACAATTGGCATACAAATAAATATCGTCGCACGGGCATTTTTTACAATTCAGCCAGCCGTTTTTAATGCCGTCAATATTGATGAGCAGCTTGCGAAAATCGTCACTAGTCCATGGATTTACGGTTAAAATGTTGCGTGCCGTGTAAAAGGCCTGTCGCTTATCTGCCGGGTATTGTCCATCCGCATCCGCGATTCCAGGAGCAGGTAAAGCCAGCAGGTCTTTGATGTTGAGCGAAGTACGGAAGCCTAAATCAGTGAGTGCATAAGCCAGCGCCTCCAACATGGTAATACCAGGATCGTGAATATTGTAATCGGTCCACAATCTGCTTCCCAGCTTTTCAATATATTCCAGACCCTTCTGGCGCAACAGTTCGTAGTTACTGCTGTCAGTAAGCGTTTGAGTTTTTTGTATGGTTATACTTTTAGCCATGTTCAGGCATTATTTTACATTGTTTTTATCTATACAAATCTCTACTGCATTATTATTAGTCACTTCTGGTGGATGTATCTCGTGTGTCGACGCCGGTGCTGAGACCAATATACTTCGGGCAGTGGAGGCGCTTATCTCTTCCATATCTACACTTTCATTTGTGGTGTCATCAACTTTTACATACATGAACACATCGGTAATAAAATCGACATAATACCTTTCTTCTATAAAATTGATCAGGACTGATTTGTAAATTTTTCCGCCAAAATCGATTGTTGATGTATTCCCGAATGCCCAGGGTGACAGGAACTGTGTTATTTCTTCTTTTAGCTGATCGGAGTAAAAGGTAAAATCTTTAAACTGATCAAACAGGGTGAGCGTAAATTCCAGGCGAACTTCTTCAAATTGCGGCTGACATGCACGCAGATTCACAAAACAGGAAATGCGTTTACGTAAATAGTTCTCAATATTGGTTAAGGTACTTTGCTGAGTGTAAGGTTTTAACGGATTCGCATCGTTCTGGTTTTGCTGCGACGGAATGGTGATTATACTTACATATCCGGGCTTAACTTCATGATAAATTCCGTCTTCAATTTGAGTATGATTCAGGCATTTTACTTTGTATATTTCAGGAAAAGCTTCCAGAACAAGGTGTTCGTAATCCCACACCGTAATGGCCCGTGCTTTATGGCGCAACCTTTCGCTTACCCTGATGTAGAAATGATCGTCGTTTTCCTTAGGCCGTCCACCGAAAGAAGTGTAAGGCTGTGTAATTTTTTTAACCGAAGCATCCGGAATTTTCAGTTTGGCGACGGTTCCGGCTGGTAGCGCGGTATTTAAAAAATCATCGGCATTTTCGTTATTTACAAAAGTGGCAACCGAAGCCTGTGCATCAACAGAAATCAGGTCGCAAACAGCTTCTGCAGCTTCTGTAACCGATGCTCTGAGCCAGACATACCCGGTTGGCAAAATGGTATTTGCCGCTGTTGCTTCTTCAGGAATGGCAAAAGAAATAATTCCTGACTGAACCAGTTGCAGTGTATTATCGCTGTAATCAGAAGATTCAAATTCAATCCATCTGTTATTACTTAAGAAAGCCCAGCTTAAATGTACAGGTGGTTTGGAAATCTTTGGATCTGTAGTCCCTTCCATAACCTGAAACAAAATATTTACCCCTTCATTCGGATTTAATTTTTCGATGCCGATATAAAATTCACCGATGTGTGATTTGGTTTCGCTCGCTCTGGTATGTTTGAACTGCGGTAACAGGTAAACATTCTCAGCAGGGTTTAAATATTTATGCTGTTCCCCATCGCCAAACGGATAAAGGTGAAAGAAATTGATTTCACGACTATCGAAAACTGAAGCTGTTGCAACCGTTAAATCGTTTGTGCAATAAGCAGAATAGCTGGCATAGATGGATTTTATTTTCGGGGTATAAGGTTCAATGGGTGTATTTGAAATCGTTTTTGTTACCGTCGGAACCTTTTCAATTAAAGAAAGGGAAAGGTCTTTGATATACTCGTTATAGCCAAAACTATCGGCTAATGTCAATTTTAAAAAACCGTTCACAGATTCAGATTTAAGTCCTGTATATTCAGCCTTATAATCAGCTATACAGCCAGATGGTATTGATTGTGCCGAACTGAATACCTGTACCTTGGCATTAGTGGAATCGAAAATTGCTGTATTGTCCAATGAATATGATTGCCAGATTCCGCTGTCCAAAAAACTGGGCATTATAGTAGGCACATCAGATAGTACATTGGCATTTGTATCATTAGTATTTGCATCATACTTAATATTGTCTTCATCGTCAGGTAAATCGGCCCACTCAACATTTAATGTGACTGCCGCATTTTTTTTACTGAAAATTTCTTTATGTCCGATAACAAAGCCAGTATCTTTTTTGGGCTGAGAACCAAATGGCATAAAGGGTTTTGAGGCATCGAGCACGCCAAAATCGTTTGATAACAGTAGATTTTTCAATCCTTTCTGACTGTTAGCGCCGTCCAAGCCCACTTCAACCCTGATCTCCGTTTGGGTAATGGTAATGTCTTTTAATACATCGTATTCGTAAATGCTGGTATCATCATCGTTTTTCAGATAAATTTTGAGCATAGGTAACGCCACATTGAAAGTGCCTCCATGCTTGGCTGCATTATAATTTACGATGGCAGGCGCCGATCCCGGAATGGTGAATGAAATTTCGGCACAGTTGGTTGTTCCGTCCGAAAGTTTTTTGCCTGAAGATGCGATTATTAACGATTCAACTTTATACCATTCTTTTTCAGCGGTGAGGTAACATTCAATATGCTTGCTGTCGAGCGCAGAATTATTATTCATGACCAGGCGAACAAGTACTTTCCGCTCACCTTCGGTCAGGTATAAATAGTGCGATGCCATTGCAAAACCAAGCAACGCCTTTGGCATGGCAATTCGTTCGAGTTCAGCCTCTTTATAAATTTTATGAACATAGGGTTGCCATTCTTTATTGGCGCTGGTCAGTTTGGCTTCAATTCCGTCGTCGGTGTTCGAAGCAGGCGAAGCAAATACGCGTCCGGTATTGTTTTGTTTTACGGTTGAAGTGCCCGGTACCTTAATGTTTTCGCTGGCTGAAGCTTTGAAGAATGTTTTTAACTGGGCAACCTTTGCTTTATTGAAAACAGAATCAGCGTCAAGCTGATAGTTCACATCCTTTTTCAGACTGTCCTTTCCGGCTTTTAATAAAGTGCCCTGCTTAAGCAAATAACTGTCAACCTGTTTGGCCAGTTCTCCCAAAACATGGACCTTATTGGCTTCAGCAGCGCGGGGTTGCAGGCGCAACACTTCTTTGTAATAAAAATCGAGGTGCCGCTGTGTAATGGTATTGGCATGTGTCTGGGTAAAACGAAACAGCATTAAGAAACTAAGGAACAAGGCATAATGCGGCGTGTGTGCATCATAGGTTTCCAGAGTTTTTAATAACTCAGTTTCAGCCTCCTGAATAATTTTGGTGTAAGTTGATAAGTAAGTATCGAAAATGCCGGTAAAAAGGTTGTGATTTGCTGCATGTTCGATGCTCAGAAATTCATCGGCAAAAGCGGTTAACGGATTATTAAAAATGCTTTCGTCCGAATCAATGTCTGTTACATAAGAGGTCCAGTCAGCATAAATGGAATCATCAAACCAAATTTTGCTTAATCCATCAACGTTGATCAGTTGCCCGGCATCGGTCAGTGGTTTATTCAATATCAGCCAATTACTTAATACACTATTGTCGAGATAACCATGGGTTTGTGCTGCCTGATAATACGCAATTAATCTTTTAAGGGCAGGCGACAACCTGGTTTTGGCGAGATTAAGAATGGTTTGTTTCAGCGATGTTTCGGCAGGTAATTTTAACGCATAAATATCCAACGCTTTGCTGATAGTCAGTATCGCGCTAAACAGTTCATTTAGTTTAATCCGGATTTCAGTGAGTGCCGTTTCGTTGTCGTCATCCCGGATAAAATCAAATCTTTCCTTTATTTCCAACTGATAACGTTCTATATTTTGCAGGGCAATGGTACCAAGCTGGGCCGAGATATCGCTCGAAAAAAATGGCTTCCAGTTTCCGGCAACACTGTTCGAAAGGTTGTAATTATTAATAAACACTGCAAATTCACTGGCAAACACGATCCAGTCGGCAAATTCTTTTTCGTCAACCAGCGCATATTGATTTTTATCCAAACCAGATAAAACCCGTTGGATTTGACTGGTTCCGTTATTAATCAGTGGGTTTTTATGTTTGCTGCAGTTCGCCATTATTTTTAGACTGATTTATTGGTTGTTAAAAAATTCAGTTCTGTTCCTTCGTTGATGT
>Ga0209417_1000703_pt1 | contig 72515 bp, 64 predicted proteins | sample RifGroF2_FD_184002 | JGI IMG/M metagenome (GOLD analysis project Ga0209417, IMG submission 184002) | Groundwater microbial communities from Rifle, Colorado, USA - Groundwater F2 (SPAdes) (version 2) | ecosystem: Environmental > Aquatic > Deep subsurface > Groundwater | place: Rifle, Colorado... | reverse complement strand
ATATCTTTCAACATATTATTTGTATGTTCTTTTTTTGCAATTATTGGTGCATCATTGGTATGGAGTGTTTTATATGCAAGCCTTAATAAATCTCTGATAATTCTACTTTGATTCTTATGATTTTGAATAAAATCAATTAAATAACTGTCGTGCTCTTCGGAAAGATGAAAGCAATATCTACTAATTTGTATCACTTCCCTTCTGTTTATTCGTATGTTTAATTATATGTGTTGTCGAAAATAATAGAATTAGTTTTTAAATAGTAATTTATACCATTTCTTATAAAAAGGAATTTTCTTTTTCTTAATTTCTTCTATCTTTAAATCTAATTCTTTAATTCTTTCAGATAATTTTTCTTCTTCTTTTTGTCTAATTATTTCTTCTTGAACTGATTTTATTTCAGAAACTTCTTGGCGAATCAAATTAATTACTTCGGTAAAATCTTTTAAAGCTAGAGTGTAGGAATTTATTTCATCCCTTGTAACAAAATTTTCTGTAGGTGAAGGTATATATTCAAACACTTCTAAGTTATCCACAGGTTCTTCTATGAAACCATCTTCTATGAAATCATTTTCTATGTTTTCAGGTTTTCCATTTTTCCATAAATTAAGATTTTCTATAGAAACAAGTTTCTTATTTCCATCCATGATATATGGCATACCGTCTTTATTTATGCGGTTTCTAATAGTTCTTGGGTTGCAATTTAGATATTTAGATGCTTCTTCTATAGAAAGATATTTGTTTTCTACTTTTTCAACAAGTTTCAAAGTCACATTTTCCACCTCTTCTATGTTTTCTAGGTTATTTTCTATATTTCTATCTAAATATTTCTTAAGTGCATTACTTTTAGCTTTTAAAGACATTAAATAATCATAATCATCATTATCAAGATTATTATATATGTGCGGAATTTCTATAGATTTTCTATGATTTTCATAGAAATTTTCTAGCTTTTTCATAGCTTGTCCCATTGTTCATACCTCCAAAAATAATTTTTTATCTATATTAAAAGTAGAGGTATTGACAACCAGCCTATTTTTGCTTAAAATAAAAAGACAAAAGCAAACAGGAAGTAGTTAAAACTACTACTTTGGGAAAAGGACGCTCAAACTTTGGTCGGGGAGAGTGTCCTTTGGCATTTAATTAGGAATAATTTTAACATTACAATGATAGATACACAAGTTAATATTGTACATAAATCATATCTATTTTTGTTATGATTTTTTTATTATAAAATTATCATAATACACAAAATACATATTGACACATATGATATTATTATGTATAATATATACTATAATATATATAATAAAAAGTGGAGGAAAAAGTATATGAATAATATAATAAATATAAATAATATTTATTATTAAATATGAATGAAAAAAGGAAAAAATAAAAAGGGCTGATTTGAGAGTCACATTTATTGATTGGTGTTCGGAAATTTATGGTAAAAAGAATGTTCCTTCAATAAGGGAAATAAATACATATTTTGAAGATAAATTTTTCAAGGAAGAAAAAAAAACAATAAAAAAAAATTTATTTTCAAAAGGATGGACCGGATTTTGTCTTAAAAATGAAGATATCAAATATATATTATTATATTTTTAGTTATTGTATATAAAAAAGTTAATATATATATTATTTTGTATTGTATTGTATAGTTTTTTTGTGTATTAAAAAAGAATATATGCATGTTATTTTTTAATATACAAAAAACTATACAAGTACTATACAAAAATTACATTATTTTATAATGTAAATGCAATATAAAAGTAATACCATCACTTAAAAATAAAGATAATTAAAAATTTAGATGATTTTAAATTACAAATAATATATAATTTTTAAGTGATCGGGTGTGATTAGGTTGTGATTTGTGATCTTAAAAAAGTGTATATATATAATGTGATAAATGTGATCGGTTTTTTAAGAAAAAGTTTTTAAAATCATATTTTATTAATTTTTATATATTAAATATATAATTTTAAAAACTTTTTCTTAAAAAACCGATCACATCCTGATATTGCATTTTGGGATAGATGACATTGTGTCGATTTTTCCACGACTTTTTATGATAATCCTAAAAATAAAAATGAGAAAAAAGCAGATAGACATATTGATGAAAAAAATATTATAGATATAGAAAAAATATTTATAATTTGGAAAATATATTGTGTAATAATTTTTTGATTATTTTGTGAATTGAATTTCCTGTTTTTATATTATTATAGAATTTTTTGTATTTTGATGCTAAAATTTCAATATCCTTATTATTCAATGATAAAGTAGATGGAAAATTTATTTTTTTAAATAATCCGTCACTTTGTTTTATTATAATATTTTTACATTGTTCTAATGTTGTATTATATAATGATATTTTTGTTTCACTTACCGAACTACTACTTCCCTTGCGCATTAATATATTTATAAAACACCACGTTGTATAACCACTCGAATCTTTTGGTGGCTTATTAGGCATAATAACATGTCTTTTCCATCTATTGGCATTAAATCCCAAACTATTAATATCAATGTCATTATTTTGTAATTCATTAATATTTAATATAACAATAATTATTTTTGTTTCTTGTTCATATAATTCATCAATTTTTAATAATTCTTGAATATTTTTAATAATAAAACATTCTCCTTTTAAATATTCAATACATTGTTTTAATAATATTGCAAATGTATTTTTACCACATCCTTCACTTCCACGTAAAATAATTAATTCACGAATTTTTTCGGAAATATCAATATTTAATACATCTAATTCATTTTTAATATTCTCATTATTTAATTGATCATTCATTTTACTAAAATCAATATAGCGTTCAAATGCATTTTGGAGTATATTTATTTCCTCATCAGGCATAATTGTATTATTACAAGAATGATTATTATTTGGTTGAATTGGATTTTGTATTTGTTTTTTTTCGATAATATTTTTCATATTTTTAATAGACGATATTTCTGTTTTATGATAATTAATTTTTTTAGGAAAATCATCGTCTGTAAAAATATTTAAATTTTCTTCCGGTTTTATTCCAATAGGTTCAAAATGACTTGCATTTAAATTTTGATAACAAATAGGACACAACGAAGGTGTATTGTTAATTAATTGTTCATAACCTTCATTTGATAAAACATTAAATGGATGACATTTTGAACCAGTTAAAGACATATGTTGTTTAAATTTATAACCTCCACTATTTGAAATATCTTCCATTGTAATTAAACAGGTATAATCATATAATAATTCGTTTGGGATATTAATAATATTATATATATCATTTAGTTGTAAATTATCCAATATATTTATATCTTTATAATTAGGAAAATCTAATTCGATGTCATGAACGCAATGGATTAATTGTTTTTGGATTAATTGTTTATCTTCCAATGCTAAACAAATACAATACCATATTGTCATCTGATGTACATTATTTAATTTTAATAATATTGAAATAAGATTCAAATTATTAAATAAATCATTAATTTGACCATTATTTGGCAATGGAAATTCTCCTTCTTGTAATCGTTGTAATTCTGTTGTAATTGAATTAGTGCGTTTTTTACGCAACATTATTTTGGCAAAAATTCTAAACATATTTTTAATTTTATTTGAAACATTTGATTTAATAATGGATAACATTAATCCGAGAACTATAAAAATAACACTATCATCTTGAAAACCGACATGATAATATGTTGAAATTATTGATCTAATATATTGTCTCATACATTGTTCATTTATTTCGGATAATTCGTTCAATGATTTTATATATGGTAATACTGGGATGGTATGTTGACCAATTTTTATTGCCCCATTTTTAAACATATTAAATTTTTCTGTAATCATATTATGTGATCCTACAATTATTTTATAATTAATTGGTAATGTAATAAAATTTTTTTTAATATTAATAGCAATTTTGGTATTATCGGATAATAAATTATGTGCGTATTGATATAAATTTTTTAAATTATTTCTATATTCGGAAAATGTATTAATTTGTCCATTTATATCAGAATCAATTGCTTGTCTAATAATAAATTGTGCTAATGAAAAATCAATTTCTGTATTTTTAAAAATATTACAAAACATATTTATTATTTGTCCTTTTATGTGTGTTGGTTTATCCTTAATAATATATTTAATCGAATTACTTAAATCTTGAATAATTCTTAATAATAAATCCTGAGAACATTTATTTTCATTAGGATGAACTAAATTTGTTATATGTATAATAAATTCATTTATTTTTCCTTCAGAAAAATAGGAATTCCCAAATGGGATATATCCTGCCGGTGCAACAATTCTGTTTATATGTATATAACCATCAGGATTATTAATCGTGTATGATTTAAATTCAGTTATTAAATCGCACATATTATTATTTCTTATTACATTAAATACATCACCTCCTGCAATATTATTAACAGATTCTAATTCATTCATATTTATTATTTTTGATTCCACCGTTATAATATGCAAGTGTATATTATTGAAATTTTTAAATAAATTTTTAATTGAGTTAGCCAATCTTTCTTTAACCATATTATTGGTTATTAAAGTATTTGATTGTATTATGCCATCTGTAATTAAATATATATGAGTTGGATTAATATTATCAATCCAATGCACATCTATATTTTCAAAACCAATATATGGATGAGTACATCCCCTTGAATTACTATTAACAACTAATGTAAATAATTGTTCAACAGAAAATTTGTTATTTTTAACAATATGAGGAAATTTAACAAATCCATTTTTAAATAAACTTGTATTACAATCTTCCGAATTCCAAAAAATAAATCTAAAATTATTGACAGGTAAATCATGAATCAATGTACTCATTTTTGTAAATATTTTTGGTCCGTCTCTCATAAAGTCTCCGAAAACAGACCCCGATGTGTCAATTAATAAAATCGCTATATTTATTTTTTCGTTTTGTTCAAATAACGTCATTTTTTAATAATATTTGGTATATACTTTACAAAGATTTATAATTTCAATTTTTTAATCAATTTAAAAAAATTGAAAATATAAATGTATATTGATTACAAATAATAAATAAAATGGAAAACACAATTATAGAAAAAGAAATAATGAATTTAAAGACACCATATGATGCTTGGAAAAATTCTTATGATTTTAAACCTAATGGAAATAATATTTCATTAAAAGGATATTCCATTGCAGGTAAATCGACAGGATTTTTTATACCTCAATTAAAATTTATGTTTGATGCTGGAATTGGTTCACTTTTTAATCCGAAACATATATTTATAACACATTTACATTCCGACCATACACAGGCATTACCGCAATTATTAACAGGAATATCTACAAAACCAAATGTTTTTATTCCGAAAAATATGAGTAAATATATAATTGATTATTTATTAAGTTTTGAAAAAATGACAAATTGTGATGAAACATTAACCGATGAAATTTTTAAAGATAGATTTACATTAATTGAGGTGGAAAACGGAAATGAAATAATAATTAATAGTGGAAAAACATATTGCATTAATATTTTTAATACGTGTCATTGTCTTCCTTCTGTTGGATATGCTGTGTTTGAAATTAAAAAAACTATCAAACCGGAATATAAAAATTTATCTAAGGAAGAAAAAAATAAAATGATAGATGATAATATAGATATTTTTATTACAACAAAAATTCCATTACTCGTTTATACAGGTGACACAACAACCGAATGTTATAATAATGAAATTTTCAATATGTATAAATTTCCATTAATTATCACGGAATGTTCTTTCATAAAAGAATTAAACAAAAAAGATTTATCACATCTTATGCACACATCAATTGAAGATATTGAACCATTTATTAAATCCCATCCAGAAACACAATTTGTATTAGTACATTGGAGTGAACGTTATAGTAAAGAACAAATATATAATAATATAGAATCAAAATCGTTTATTAATGTAAAAATTTGGCTATAAAAATAAATTTATTTATTATTAGATTAAATGTGTCGAAAAAAAAATATAAATTGGAAAAAATTTTATTTTATGAATTTGATAAAATAATTAGATTATTATTAGTTTGGTAAAAATATAATTTCTTATAAAATATTGAAATTTCGCTATTAAATAAATAATTGCAATGCAATTATTTATTTAATAGCTTAATTAGAATTTTTTATAATGCCTTTTCTTCGAAAAGGCATTATAAAAAATTGAAATTTCAATATTAAGATAAATTAATATAATAATATATGGGAATTAAGGATTTTTATAAATGGATAAATAGCCAATTCGAAAATATATATGTTGAAAAAAAAAAATTTACAAATATTTACATTGATATAAATTATTTATTACATTATTGTTCATACGGAGGAAAATCATTTTTTGGTTTAAGAAAAAAAATTATTAATAAAATTGAGGAAATTTTAACACATGTTGAGCCAATAAAAAAAGTAATATTGTCAATAGATGGTCCATCATCTTTTGCTAAAATAATATTACAAAGAAATAGAAGAAAAAATATGATGAAAAAAATGGATAATATTAATGATATAGAAAACTCTGCAGTTAATTTTACCGCAGGAACCAAATTTATAGGACAATTAAATACAAAACTCAAAAAATATATTAATAAACAAAATACAAATATTAGTTATAAATTATTAAATTGTAAAAATGAGGGTGATATTGAAATTATTGGCGAAATAAAAAAAAATAAAGGTTCCCATTTTGTTCTAAGTTATGATGCTGATTCTGTTATTGGTGCCATAGCAACGGGAATTAAAAAAATTTATGTCGGATTTATTAAAAATGGCGAATTGAATATATTATCGATAGATAATTTAATTAACGAACATATCAAAAAATACGGATCTTGTAAATTTATAGAACAAAATATAACATTATGTCATATGTTAATGGGGAATGATTATCTACCGAAATTGAATTATATAAATATAAATAATATTTTTGATACATTGAAAAAAAAAAATAAATCTTTATTGATTAAATCGGATAATACAAATCCATTTATTTTGAATCGAAATAATTTTATGGATTTTATTTTTAATATATTTGTAAATCAAAATAATATTCAAAAAAAAAATATAGAATTAAATTTTAATAAGATTAAAATATATTTAGAAGGTTTAATATGGTGCGTCAATAATTATTACAATGGAAAATGTGATAAATATGATTATATGTGTGAATATAAAACAATACATCCATTGGAAATTTTATTTTTTTTAGATTTTACAAAAAATAAAATAGAATATCCTTTGCCTTTGTATGACCCAATAGAAACAGAAATATATGCGATGTTAGTTATACCATTGAAAGCAAATAAATTATTAAATAATGACAAATATATATATATGCAAAATAAAAAACTGAAATTTTTATATGATAATGATAATCTTACTCCGAATGATATTAAAAAGGCAATAGATATTATGAAAAATAATTAAATTTATTATTTTTACATTATAACATAATAAAAAAAATTGAAAATTTAAATATTTGGCTATTCCATTAGTTAATGTATTCAAATATCACAATATTTGTAATGTCTAGAAAAATCAATATTCCTCGTTTCATTATGAATATTCCTCCCATGGCTCCTCATGATGTGATATCTCCCCATGTTGCAGATAATACGGAATCTAAAAGTACATCTCCAATTACATTTACCATGACTATTCCTGGAGTAAATAGTCCTATTATTGGCACTATATCCCTTCCTCACAAACCCAAACCCAAATCTCTTAAACCTATCTATTTTACCATGACTATTCCTGGAGTAAATAGTCCTATTATTGGCACTATATCCCTTCCTCACAAACCCAAACCCAAATCTCTTAAACCTATTCGTTTTACCATGACTATTCCCATCTAAAATCAATGCACTTATGATATTTTATCACGAAAAATATTCTTAGCCTTACAAAATTAAGTCGTGCCCTTTTCATTTTCATATGAACTTTTTTGGAAATTGAGAAAATATTCCACTTTATAAATTATTTTTTTATGTTAATTATTCTTCATCATTTGCAATTTCATTATTTACAATTTCATCATTTATATTTTCAAATAAATCTTGTGGTTTAAAAATATTTTTTACAAAATAATCTAATGTTTCTTTTGTTTTATCTGTTGGCGAAATACATATATATATATGTTTAAACATGTTACCAAATTTGGAAATATAATAATTGTACATTGCAACTATATATCGCATCGGAAAACCAATATTTGAACAAAATAAATCATTCAAAATTAAAATATTGTGCTTTTGTAATATTGCTATTTTAAATATATTTTTAATTAAATGTTTTATTTTAATATAATAGTCAAGATCATTTTCTTCTTTTTTTCCTGGCATAATTGTTATAACGGACGTTAGAATAATATTAGGCAAATTTTTTACACACATAATATTTTTAGAATACAATATAACATTATTATCTAATGGATATATTTTATCATTTGTGTCGATTACTTTATAAATATTTGATCTAAAATATAGGTCTAAATCATATATATATTTAAATTGTTCTTTTCCCCCAGAAAAATCGGAATTTAAACAATTAATTATACATGAATTAATATTATTAACATTAATGGATAATCCTGATTGGGGATTATTATATAAATTATTTAATAATTCAACCGGTGTTAACGGATGAACACTAACTATAGGGACATTATATGTTTCATTTATACCATTTATATTAGCAAAATTATTTTCAATGTCAGTATATTTAAATTTTATTGAATTTATTACAGGCATAGTATTTTTATTTTTTAATTTACAATCAAATAAAACTTTTATTTCATTACATAATTTTAAATAATTATTTTTATGAATGTTATTTAACATTTATAACATAGTATAATATTAAAATTTTGATGAATTAACGAAAATAAAAAAATTAATAAAATTGTAACATTCCATTTGCTATTATTGTGATATCATCTTTATTACAATTATCTATACAATGAATATTACAAGAACAATTATTATAAATCGTTCCCGTAACATTATCAATAAATGTTCCTCCAAATAATTCACTATTGTTTGACATATCAAAAATTATTTTATCTATTGAACTTTTTCTAAAATATAATTTACTATTATTTATTTGACCAATAAATGTGGATGTGATAGTATTAATAAATTCCGTTCGTGAACTAATAAGATTATTTGTTACACATTCAATATTACAAAATATAAATTTTAAATCACTATTGTTTTGATTAATATTGATATTTTTTAATTTAATCTCTCTAAAGGTTATATTCCCATTATTAATTAAATGTAAATTATTTGAAAATATATCATTTTTGACAAATGTCACACTTGATTTTTTTTTAATTATAATATTATCTAATTTAATTTCATCACAATAAATATTACATTTTTCATATTCTTCTTTTGAAGACAATAATAATGTATTATTTTTGTATTTACAAAAAAATTTATTTTTAGATGAAATGATTATTTTATTATTGATAACATTAAAATAATCTATATTTGTTTTTATTATTAAATTGCTAATTTTTTGGCTAATAATAGTAGTCTCATCCATTTATTTAATTTCATTATATTATTTATTATATTATAATTTCAATTTTTTTTTCCCCAAAATATAAATTTTATATACTTTTATTTTAATGTTTTTTTACAATATAAAAAAAATATTTTAATTATCTTCAAAAAATTCGTCATCGTCTTCATTTTCAATTTTGTCTATTTTTGTTTCTTTATTTTCTTTTATTTTTTTTGGGTTACCGACATTATTTTCTATTATTTCATTTTTTTTATTGATATATGTATGACAATTATTTATTTCATTTGATGCATCCTTATTTACGACCCATAAAGTATTGTCAATTGGACATGAAAGATTTGTTTTTAATAATTCGTCCATACATGAAATATGAAATACATGTCCACATATTCCTTTAACTAAAATATTATTTTTTTCTGTGATATTCCGCATAGCGGATTTTGGTGGAACAATTAAATAAGATCTACATATCTCGCATATGTCTGTTTCGTAATTTAATTCTTTATGAATTATAATATTGAATTTTTTGGGTCTTATTGATACCATTTTAATTATGAATATTATATTTATTTAATTTAAATTTCAATTTTTTAATTTTCTTTATGCGCGAATGATGTGCGGAATTTTATCTTACAATGTGGGATAAATAATAAAATAACTAATAATTTATGATTATTTTTATTAAAAATTAGTGATATTTTATTCCTTCAATTTCATCTTCTTCAATTTCATCTTCTTCAATTTCATCTTCTTCAATTTTGTTTTCTATTTCTCCATTTTTTAATTTTACAATCTCCTCAAGATAATGTTTTCTGCAAACAGGCATATAAATATCAGAACCAATAACAATTTCTTTTTTGTCTGATATTAAACGTAAAGAAAAGTTTGCATCTTCAATAATATTATTTTCTGAACATTTTTTACAACATGCATGTAACATAGTAACATCGTCTGAAATAGGAATTAAATCTAATATTTTACCGAATTTTTTTCTTTCAAATGAACCAGATAATCCGGAAACATGAATAATCTTGGAATCTTGTTCGCACCATCTTCTAACAAAAATTTCAAGTTCATTATCAGCATTAAAAAATTGTGCTTCATTAATAAATATGATATTATGTTCTCTTATTAACTCTTCGGGTATTTCTAATAATTTATCAACATAAAGACATGGTATTACGCATTTATTATGAGTTTCACATAATTTATCTAATTCTTTTTCAAATTTAATATCAAGAATATGGTTAATACATATTGGATTTTGATTTATACTTTTATATTTGTTATATTCTTGAAAAATCTTCGACGTTTTACCAGAAAACATACATCCTAACGTAATAAACAATTTTCCGACCATTAATATATAATACCATTTAATATTTATATATTTTAAATTTCAATTTTTTTATAGTTATAATTAATTAAAATTATTGTTTAAATTTATATTTGTTTGGTTTTTATTATGGATTTATAAAATCTATTGATTTTATATTATTATCAATTTAAATAATAATTATATAAAATATATATAACATATGGAACCATTAAATAAAGAATATGAAGAAACAAATATATCGGGAATATATATAAGCGATACACCTTGTCATTTTGATAAAAAATATTATGTTCCAATTTGGGATACAAATTACGATAATAACAAAAAATATGATGATATGCATATATATCAATGTGATTTGCTTAAATTTAAGTGTGTGGATGGTGTAATGTATCATAAGTTTACATCATGTGATATATATGGTAATGAAAAAATTGATGATTTTTATTCACCGTGGGTTAAAAATGTTAATTAGTGTAATCAAACATTAAATTTCTTTTTATTTATATTTTTAATTCTTCTAAACATAAAATAAAATTATTGCAACATTCGTCAAAATCATTTTTTGTAATATGTTTAATTGGAATAAAATTGTTTTTCCAATTTTCTATTGTTTTTTTGATATCATTTTTCTTGTAATAAAAATGTAAATTAACAATATTATTAAATACAGAATCATTTTTTAAAGTCATTGTGGCATGTTTTATTGTATGATATTTGACATTATTATTATATTCAATATTTTTTGATTCATTTTTATTATATTGATATCCAGGTTCATTATAATAAGGTTCATCGACTAAAATTTGAGCCTGTATTGATAATAATACTTGTAATAAAGTGGAAAATTTTGACCATCTTTCTGATTCGTGACCACCCCACGTATTTAATAATGACAAACAAACTTTACCATCATTATATAAATTAGGATTAAATCTAAATCCTCCAGTATTATTCAAATAAACAATCGGGGGAGTATCAGGAAATGTATTCGGTAATATTATATCAAAAATAAAACATCCATGTTCATATGGTGTATCTTTTGGACCAATAATTAATGCTTTCATAATATTCATATTTGTATTATCAACAGACACAAATATTGACGCATCGTAATTAATCGGCAATGAATCTTTTAATAATGATAATTCTTGGCTTATCCTTTTAGTACGTGATGAATTATTTGAGGGGGTTGTAATATTATGAATTATCATACTATTGATACAATTATTTTCAATTTGTGCAAATTTTAATTTATGTTGCGCAAGTTTATCAACATATAATATTTTTTCATCACATATATTTATATCATTATCTATTTTTTTTTCTTCAATACATATATTTTTTTTTAAATTAGAGGATATATATGCATATAAATTACAAATTTTTTCCTCTAATAATGTTTTATTCGCGTTTATAACGATATTAATAGAATTATATATTTTTTCTATTAAATTATATAATGTATGTTTATTAATAGTTTTAGTAAATATATTATTGTCATTTTCATTTGTAAATAAATTTAATAATGTAAATATTATTAAATATAATTTATCGTCGCTAAAAGAACTAAATTCATTTAATTTTTCTATTATAAAATATATCAAACACGAATCTACAATAATATATTTATTTTTTTCATTTATATTATTTAAAATTTCATTTAGTATATCGATAATTTTATTATTTTTTTCTTCTTTAAGTTTTTCGTACATTGAATTATCCCATTTAGACGATATATTCGAACTATATCCAATTCCATTTTTCCATACATTTTTTTTTTCATTGTTTTTTTCATTGTTGATGTATTTTTTATTATCATTTTTATTTGTTTTTTGTATAATTTTTTCATATGTCCCTTCGTTAATATTTGATTGAATTGAAATATAAGGCATTAGTGATATTATAATATTTTCGATATCATACATAGCACCATCTATATATTTTTCTTTATTATTTAATTCCGTTTCGACCATTATTTCACCATAATTTGATATAATTTCATATATTTTATCAATTATGGTGACTATTTTCCTTGTGGAATTCCAATAATCTAAACTTATTATTTTTAAATTTGATATCTTATACATCAAGTGATTTAATAGACGAGGTCTAATAACTTTAATGACTGGAGGATTAAATGGATATGTATTATGAAATTTAATATTTAACTCAATATAATCATATCCGTAATTATTTTTAATTTTATTTAAATCATTATTCATTTTATCATTAAAATTAATTAAAAATAAATTCCATTCAAATAAATTATTATTATTCAAACTAATATTATATTTAACTGATGTGTTTTTAAATTCTTCAATAAGGATATTCATCACTATTTCATTATCTAATTTATTTACAATATTTGATTCTATTAAACTATGAGACGTTTTTTTAAATTCTGAAAAATCTATATCATTTGTTATTTTTTTAATCTTAAAATTTTCTATTTTATTTTTTAATATAAATTTTATTATTTGTTTGATATTCATTTTTTTTTCAAAAATGATCACATTTATATAATTTAACCATGATGTAATATTATTTGTAAAAAAATGAGTATTTTCTGGGATTGACACTATATATGACGATGTTAAAGTTGATTTAAAAATATTAAAATTAATTTTGTTTAATGTTATATTAAATATATCATTTTCTATCACAATATTATGTTCTTCAATATTATTTTTTAATAACCAATCTTTGATATCCATTATTATTTATTATATGCTTTAAATAACATATATTTTAGATTTCAATTTTCCAATATTTTTTAAGATTTTGTATAGTTATTGAGACGAAGAAATTTAATTAAAAATAATTTAAATATATTTGATTTATTTACGATTAAATTTAAGTAATTTATTTTTTTTGTAATGTTGGTTATTAATTAAGGGTATTTATGAAGATTTTTAATAATTATTAAAAAACAAATATTTTTTTTTATTGTTATAATATATTATACTAAACATGAACAACGCACAATTAAATGAAATATTGGGAAAAGGCGCGATGGTAGGCGGAAGACGTAGAAAATCTAAGAAATCTAAGAAATCTAAAAAAACCGCTCGTCATAGGAAACAAACAGGCGGATGTGGATGCCAACAAACTGGTGGACGACGCAGAGGTAGCAAACCAACAGATCACCAAATGGGAGGACGACGTCGTAAATCCAAAACATCTAAAAAAACAGCATCCAAAGGAAAAAAATCAAAATCTTCCAAAAGAAAAGGATCTAAACGTAGAAGTAAAAAATAAATTAAACAAGTTTAGCGAAATCTATTATGTATAATATAAATTTTTCAAAATCGATAGATTTTATTAATTTATTTTTTAATTTTGGAAATAGATTTAATATATATTTTGATACTTTTATATATTGATTATTATTTTTTTTAATAATCATATTATTTTTTTGAATATATTTCAAAACAATTTCTCTAAACACATTATATTCAATAATTTTTGATTTGATTTGAAATAATCCCATTATTCCTTTTGATAATTTTATTGTTTCAGGAATTTTAATTATTGAAAAATCACATGTTTTAATTTTATTATTTTGTTTATTTTCATTATTTTGTTTATTTTCATTATTTTGTTTATTTTCATTATTTTGTTTATTTTCGTTTAGATCTTTATTTTTATTATTATTAATTATTTTTTTTTTAACTGGTAATTTTTTCTCTTTTATTATAAAATATTTTTCTAAATCTGATAATAATTTTGATAGGCTATTAATTTGGGGATGATATATATTTTTTTCAATGTATCTTTTGATTAATTTTAAATCTATTTTGATATTAAATTTTAATAAATATTCTATAGTTTTATGATTGTTTTTTATATTGCATGCTGAATATAAACAATTATAATCTGGAAGTTCTTTTTTTGTTTCTATATGTTCTTTAATTGATTTAAAATTATCAGGAACGGAACACATTAAATCTAATATGTTAACATCATGTACAACATCTGACAAATCATATGGAAAAAATTTATTTTTAATACATGCTTCGATTATTTTATTATCAAATTTTGGTTTTAAGTATTCAATATTATCTAATTTAATTTTTTTATTTATAAAAAATATAACATCATCATATGTTAATTCATATCCTGATTTTATATATATATCTATTATTTCTTTTATTTTTGTGGAAGGATTATAATTACCACAAAGGTATTCTACAAAATGTCGTAAATTTTTTGTATTATTACCAATTCCATTAATCAAGCAAAATTTTATTAGATCTTTGTCACCATATTTTTTAACTATGATACTAAAGCATTCATCATTTATATTTCCTCCGAATTTTAGTAATAACGATATACACTCCTTAGAACAATAAGAACACGCATATTTCATTATCTCATTATTTGGTTTTATTTTACGATTTAAACATATTTGAATTATCTCAATATTATTATTTAAACATCCAAATTTTAATGTGTCAAAATCTATAAATGTACGTTCCTTATATAAATTAATTATATCATTTGGTAATTTATATAATAAATATAAATTTAATTCATGTTTCAAATATTTATTATTATGTAAAAACATAATTAAATTATCGGTTCCGTATTCGACCAAAGAATTAATTTCTGTTTGTTCCGGTTTATAATTTAATATATTAATCATATGTATAATAATTTTATCTAAAGATGATTGATATAAATTCATTTTCGTATACATACATTTATATCCAATGGTATTTATTATTAATTTAAATAATGATTTTATTTGTTCTATTGTTAAATCATTTTTTTTAATATTTTTGATTTTATTAAATAATGCATTACATCCGCCGTGTTGTCTATAACAATAAAAACCATGTTTATGGTCGTAAGTGCATTCACAAATAATATTATTTATTATGTTATTATATAAATCCATACTACTCTAATATTACTATATTTATAAATTTATAAAAAATTTCAATTTTTTATAAAGCATTATCCTTCATATTTATCTTAAAAAAAATAAATCAAATTTTTAGTCGAATATTATAATAAAAATTTTTTATAAATTATTTTATAATTTATGAAAAATTTATTTATATAAAAACTAAATATGAAAATATTAAATTATTTTTTTAATATTTTTTTAATCTTTTTATTCATAATAACAACATCATTTGTTATTAACTTATCGATTTTGTTTAATATTTTAATATAATTACAATTTTGTTTAATTTTTTTTTTAATTTGACTTGTATTGGAAATTTTAATAACAGAACCATCTTTATTAACAAAACGGGAAAATTTCGTCCATATATTATAATAATTAGTTTTATTAAAATCAACAGATTCTAATGCCTTAGTTTTAATGTCATTTACATCATATCTCTTATGACGTATTCCGCTGGTATCATGTTCGTGCATTATCGATATTATTCCGATTATAAAATTTATTATTGTCCATAATGGATTCCATTGGTCTGCATGATAACCGGTATTTGACAAACATATTTTTCCATTTACATCAAATTTACCATTTGGTGTTAACATTATAAAATCGGGTGGATAAAATGGAAAATTTGGTGGAAATAATATTTTACCTAAATAATATCCACCATCATAATCATCTATCCCTTTAATTAAAAAATACCATTCTAATATATTATCACTTGGTAATGCATCAAATAAAGGATTTTTTTCATCATTTATTTGTTTATATTCATTATCTAAACGTCCAATACATTGTTTTGTTGGTTGTGCCATTTTATATTATATATTAAAAATTATAATATTAAAATTTCAATTTTTTATAATACATTTTCGAAGAAAATGTATTATAAAAACTTTTAATTAGAAATTTTCTAGAAATCATTGATTTCTAGAAAAGTTGAAATTTCAATTTTTTATACAAGTGATTAAATTATTACGTTAATAACTTTTAAATAACTAATATTTTTTAAATTTTTGTTTACATATTTAAAAAAATTGAAATTTTAAATATTTATTATCATAAATTATATTGTGATTAAAAAATTAAATTGTGAATATACAAATATTTTTGAAAATTCATTTTTTTTTATGCCAAACGTGAGAAAATAAAATCATATCACCCATAGTGCCAAAAAAATTATTTGTTTTTACAAATAACTATATATTAATAATTCAACTTCTTCCATCGTTTTAAAAGCAAATTCTTTATTATTTATATCAACAAAATTAATATCACCATTTTCATTAAATAAAATCCAATTATTATTATTATTTAATAAACAATAATTTTTTTTATTAATATTTGATTTACATATAACACAATGAATTTTGTATGATATTGTATTATTATTATTAACATATTTAAAAATATTTACTTTTTTTGTGATATTAATTTTTTGTTTTTTTTTTTTAATAATATTAATTCCAATAATTTCCGGATTTTGTTTAATATCACAATATTCATCAATTTCGTCCAATAAAATATTAAAATATTTTTTTAATGATTCATCCAATGAAATTATATCGTCAATATTATCAGTTATGTCGATACTTATATAAGGCAAAATAATATTTTTTGTACCAATATTTATATTTATATTTTTAAAATTAAAAAGTGTCATTAAAAAAGAATAATATTCTTCAACTTTTTGATTTTGTAAAACTGATATATTATTGTTTGACATATTATTTTTTAAGTCTAACCAACCCATAAAAAAAGATAAAATACGAATTTTATTTATATTTTTAAAAGTAATATCAATATTATTATTTAATTTATCAATAAAATATTTTTTAATAGTATTTATAAAATAAAAAGAACTTGCTTTTTTTTTTCTCTCATTTACAAACATAAATAAATTATTATTTAAATAAAAAAAACCAAATAATAACGTGCTAATATAGGATACATCTAAATCATTATTTATTTTTATTAAATTTGAATTATTCATTAAGTCTAATATATTCAATTATTTTTATATATATTTGACAATGATTCAAGTGCTTGAGATGGTAAATCATTTATTTCTATTTTATAATAATCTTGAATATCGTTTAATAAATATATATCACGTTGTGTTACAAAACTAATTGCGAGTCCTTTTCTTCCATATCTTCCACTTCTTCCTATTCTATGCAAATATTCTTCTTTTTTAAATGGAAAATCAAAATTAATGACAATACTTATGTTTTGTATATCTATACCACGCGATAATAAATCAGTTGATATTAAAACTCTTGTTTCTCCTGATCTAAATTTTTTCATTGTTTCCGAACGTTCTATTTTATCTTGTTTACCATTAATTATTGATATTGCGTGTCCATTATTTTCCATCCATATTTTTAATTTTCTTTGTCTGTTAAGTGTGTTTACATAAATAATACATTGTCCAATATTTATTTTATTATATAAATCTGATAATATTTCATTTTTAATATAATCTTGAGCGCAATCTATTTTAAACTGCATAATACCATGTAATGTTAATTCTTCTGGTCTCATTAATAATTTAATTCCATTTGATATGATATGTTCATGTTCTATAAAATTTAATAATTCATTCGTAAATGTTGCTGAAAATAAACATCTTTGTGTATCCTTTGGTAATTTATTTAATATAAAATTTGTTTGATCAATAAAACGATTTTGTAATAATTGATCACATTCATCCAATACAATCATCCTCACACTTGAATATATACATGTGTTATAATAATACAATGAATAAATTTTGCCAGGAGTACCAATTAATATATGTGTTTTCATTATGTCGTTTGATATTTCAAATCCTCCAATGCATAAACTAGTTTTTATACGTGTAAATTTTTTTAATTCATTCGTAACATTATAAATTTGTGTTGCCAATTCATGTGTAGGTGCTAATATAAATGCCAGTGGTCCATATGTATAATTATCAAAATCATTACCCAAATATTCTATAATTCTTCCAAGTAAACTAATAATAAAAGTTGCTGTTTTTCCCGTTCCTGATTGTGATTGTATAACAATATCATTCGGATATTGATATTTTAACATAATTGTAATTCCATTTAATTGGACTTCCGATGGGCTAACATAACCATATGAATCTATTCCTCTAAGAATATTATAAACACCATCATCATCCTTATAATTCAATAATTCTTCAAATGTTTTATTGTTTTCTTGTTTATTTGTTAAAATGGTATTATTAAGTAAATTTTGCATATATTTAAATGTATAATGTATAAAGAATTTAAAAATCAATTTTTTTCGTATTATAATATTTATTAAAAATATTTTAATTAAAAAATAAATAGTCAAAATATTTTATTGTTCGCTATTATTTGAAGTTATGTCTATTAATTTAATAATGTAAAAATTTTATTATATTATTTTACAACATAATACAAAAATAATTTGATTGATATTATTTTTGAGCAAATTAAATATTTTTTAATTTATAAAAAATTGAAATTTAAATTGAATAATATTTAGTTCAAAATAATTATAATCATATATAAACCATAAATTTATCTAAATTCATATATTTTTTGCGGTATGGAAAAATTTAAAAATAATATTAAAACATTAACCAAAATAAAACATAAACAAAAAAATTTTGACAAATTGTTTGAATTTTCTTTGAATACAAATAATGATTTTATTTACAAATTTAAATTGATATTAAAATTTGACAATAAAATATCAAAAAAAAAATTATTTGAATTTTTAAAAAATACTAATATCAAGTTATATTATGAAATAAAAGAATTAATTAATTTTAGCATAAATGGTGAATATAATGGTATATATACTAGTAGGTCACGTTCATTTAAGCGTTCGATTAATTTATTTTTAAGTATATTTTTATGTTCCATAAAAAATAAAAACATTAAAATAAAAAATAATAAAATAAAAATTCCAATATATTTTTTTGTTATAGAACCTTTATACATAAAAGGCAATAATTGTAAAATTAAAAAATTGATAGTTAAATTTCCAAATTTAAAAAATGAAAATATAAAATCATTACAATTAATATATAAAGTGGGATATTTATACAATAATACATTAAATAAAGAATTTTTAATCCCATATTTTGCCGAACTTCCAAGAAGAAACATATTTGCGAACCCATTTGAAATTGATTTACATTTAAATTGTAAATTAATGTTAATATACATTATGAAAAAAAATGTATTAAAATTTCCCAAAATTTATGGTTCATTTATTAAAAAAAATAATATTATAGAAAAATTATCCGATGATATGATTAAAAAATTTAATATAGGAATTTCAAATATAAAATTATATGTTATTTCACTTAATTCTCCCCAATTTAATATTTTAAAAAAATCAATAAAAAAAAATAAAAAAACATATATTAAATATATTAAGAATGAAAATAGAAATTATATATTTGGAACAAAATTAATATTAAATTTTGATCCTAATATTGATAACTATGAATATAAAATAGTTATGTTAAATGTAAACTTATTTTAAACCTTTTACATTTAAAATGTAAATTTTTTGGCATAATATTATTAATTCTTATATTTTTACTTTTCTTTTTATATTTATTTTGAATTATTTTTAACATAATTATTATCCTTAACTTAATCGCTTCTTATTTAAAAGAAAATTTAAATTTAATTTTTCTATTTTGATCTTAAAAATAATAATATTTTACATATCAATATTATATAATATTTTTACATCAACATTAAATAATAGCGTACAATAAAATACACCAAAGAAATTAATAGTCTAATAATCCAATCATAAAAATTCCAACACAAAATGATTCAAACATTGTGTTCCTATCGGACTAAGTCTCAATCCATGAGTGGTATAATCATGACATAAAACATTTATACCATTATCTATTATGATTCTATCATCTTCTAGTGAATAATGTAAATTAAATACGTTTTTATTATTCATGGATAAATATAGCCCATTATCATTTTTTATTTTTACACTAAAAAACATCCAATTATTATTTAAAGTATGTTTAAATTTTATATTTTCTAAAATTAAATGATAATTATTATAAATCGTTAAATAAATTGATGTATTCGGAATTTTTATTTTTACAATACGATCAAATATATTAGGCATATCCATATATTATACACATGAACCACATATTTTTTACTATTAATTTCCGCATTTTTTATATATGAAACATCCGATTGTTAAAGTGGTATTTATTTTATAATCTTTAAATTTATGTTTATTCATGTTTATTCATGTATATTAAATATTGTCTATATTATTTTTAATACATTATTAAATATTCAAGGGTGTAAATTATTTTTAACATAATTATTATCCTTAACTTAATCGCTTCTTATTTAAAAGAAAATTTAAATTTGGTTTTTTTATTTTAATCTTGAAAATAATAATATTTTACGTACCAATATTACATAATATTTTTTACGTAACTTTATTTATATAATCAAAATTCGTATTTATTATATTATAAATAATATATGGCGATATTTATTTAATTATTTAATATTATATTATTATAATGAAAATTAATTATATACCTTATGAAAAATGGTTAAATTTTAATAATGATGATATATTAGAATATATAAATAATATCAGTCATCAAATAAACAATGCTTTACATGAAATTAGTGATTTAAATGGCGATGAATTTAAGGATTCATTAATCGATATTACAAATTTAATTATAAATTATCATCACATGTGTAATTTTTTTGAATTAATAACGACAAATGAACCCGAAAAATATATATGGAAACAGGCTGATGAACTATTATATTCATATGTCGATGAATTTTATATAAATAAAAAATTATATCATGCGTTAAATTTATATTATAAGAATAATAAATTAGATAATAATATTAATATTTTTATTAATTTGTTAATAAAATTATTTAAAAAAAATGGGGTTGAAATAAATGAAGAATTGTATGAAAAATTTAAAATAATAGATGACACTATTATAATATTGGAAAAAAAATTAAATAATCATATTAATAATGGCGGTATATTAACAATAAATAAAAAAAATGAAATATATTTAAATGAAATTATAAAATTATTTAATTTATCAAATAATGATATTAAATTAGATTTAAAATTATATAATAAAATTATTACAACAATAAATGATAATTCAAGTAAATATGTCATTAAAATGTTTAATTCCCATTGTTCTGAAAAATATAAAAAAATTATACAATTAATATATTTACGAAATCTAAAAGCATCCATTTTCGGATTTAAAAATCATTTCGATATGGTAACATCAAATTGCATATTAACATCATCTAAACTAATAATAAATCAATTAGTTAAAATTGGAAATATTGCGACGACAAAATCATGTGATGAACTTTCTAAATTATTTAAAAAAATAAATATTAAAAAAAAAATTTCTTTAAATGAAATTTTATTTTATTTTAATATTATTAAAAAAAAAATAAAAAAAAATACTTGTAAATTTAATAAAAAAAAAGTTTTAGTGGAAATATTAAAATTAATAAATAAATTATTTTCAATTACATTTATAAAAAGTAATACTATTAAAAAATATAAAAATGGTATTATAGAAATTATATTGAAGCAAAATAATAAAATATTAGGATACTTATTTATTGACATTTCTAATGAAAATAATAATTTTAAACCAAAATCTATTTGTGTAAATATAAAAAGTTCTTATACTAATAATATAATATCAATTATTGGTTTTCTTCCCGAAAATATATATTATGATGATATTGTTAGTTTAACGAAAGAATTTGTTAAATCATTACATTATTTTATACAAAATAATAATTACGCATTAATTAATGGCATGAATAATATAATTGATTTTAACAATGTTTTAACCAATCTAATTGATTTATTAATGTGGGAAGAAACAATAATTACTAAGTTTATTACATCATGTTCAATAACATCTACAGATGCCAATATTAAAAATATACTATTTATTAAAGACTTAGATTCAGCATTTACATTAAAACTTGATATATTTAATGCAATGTTTGATATGTCTTTATATTTATCTGAAGATTTCCAAAAATTAATTGAAGAAATAGTTAATAATGGGACAGAAAAATATAGTGAAATTTTTACAGAATTGTTAGATTCTATATTTGAACAAGTTATGGTTAAGGAAAAAAAATATATTAGTACTCCTATAAATTTCGATCCTTTATTAATGCAACAAATAATAAAATCCCCATGTGTTTTGTGTGGTTCAATAATTGCAAAAATATTTGCAAATAAAATATGGGATTCTCTAAATAATAAATATGATCCACGATTTTGGAATGGATATATTAATAATATATTACCGCACCAATATGATGATATACAAAAAATATTTATAAATTATCTAGAATCGTTCATTAATACAAAACAAATCCAACAAAATAATAAATATTCGTCATGTTATAATAATATTGATTTGTCCCAAAAAATAATTGATAAAACATGTTCAAATTTATCCAAAAATACCACAATCGAGTATAAAAATGAAAATATATTTAATAACAAATAAAAACATATAAAAAAACAAAAATATAAATATATAATGAATAATAATATATTATGTGGAATTAAAACTACAATTGATAAATCAAATTTAAAACAAATGTTAAATTTTAATGAATTTGATTCCAATAATACAAATGAATTAAATGAAGAATTTTTAGATATAAATAATTTTTTAGTGATTTTAAATGATATCGATAATTGTCTTTATAGGGAAGACGCAATAAAAATTAAATCTGAAATAAATAAAAAATTAAACAAAATACAAGATTTCACGATAAATGAGATTATTAATAATAAACCAAAAAAAAAAATAAATTTTTATGTGAAATATTTAATTATTAAAAAATGTCCACATTGTGGAGTACAATGTACCGGCACTTGCGCTACAAATTATACTATATGTGGCTATAATGACGAAGAATTTGGATATGATCAAAATTGTTGCGGAAAAGATTGGTGTTTTAAATGTGGTAAAAAATTATGCAAAGAATGGAATGATAACGAATTATTTATGTTTGGTAATAGAAATCATAATAAAACATGTTGTAAATTATATGCAGAAGCGAATAATATGGATTATGACAATGAATTTTGTATGTGTAATAATGAGTATGTAAATAGAAATATTAATATATAATTAATATAATATGTTTATAAAAATAGCATCAAAATCATATACCCATAATAAATATTTTACTTATTACAAAAAAAGGAATATCCATATATCACAAATAAATGAATATAAAATTGCTTACATAATTTTAGATCATAAAAATTTAAAACAAATGGAATTTTTGATTAAAAATAATATTAATTTTCCTATTCATATTGAATTAAAAAAATGTGAAAAATATGATAAAAATAAAATTAAAAAAATAATTTTAAAAGGATTAAAAAAAAATAAAATTATATCATTAATATTTAAAAAATAATTTTTAAATATTATTGAAGAGAAAAGATTTATTTTTAATTTAAATGTGTTTTAATATAATTTATAATATATCGGTTTATATTATAAATGAAAATTATTAATGTAACAAAAGAAGAAAATATTATAATTTTGAATAAAAAAAAATTAATTATCTATGCATAGTAATATGATTAATTTACGGGAACGCAAATTAGGATGGAAACCTGATTCGTGTGACGATAGAGATTATTGTTTTAATCCAAGAAGATACAGGTCAATAAATTATCCTGAAGATATGGATTTATTACCAATAAAAGTTGATTTTAGAGAAATTTACACATTGCCACCAATACAAGATCAAGGTAATTTAGGTTCATGTACAGCCCATGCGGTTGCATTTTTATTCCAATTAGATGAAATAACACAAAATATTAATTTTTTCGATCCCTCTAGATTATTTATTTATTATAATACACGTGTATTGGAAGGAACAACAAATTATGATTCAGGCGCTGAAATAAGAACGACAATTAAGTCTATAAATAAATTTGGTGCATGTAATGAAATATCATGGTTATATGATTTCAAAAAATTTATAATGAAACCACCGCAACATTGTTATGATGAGGCAAAAATATATACTTCATTATTATATAGAAAAGTCGAGCAAAATATACTTTCTTTAAAAAATGCATTATTAGACGGAAACGCAATTGCGTTTGGATTTATGGTTTCGGAATCATTAAATGACATAACTGATGATGGTATTATGCCAATTCCAAATGATAGTTTAATAGGCGGACATGCGGTTGTAATAGTAGGTTATGATGATGAAAAAATAATGAAAGATGGAACTAAAGGATCATTTATTATTAGAAATTCGTGGGGTATTGGATGGGGAGAACAAGGATATTTTTATATGCCATATAATTTTGTTATTGATAAAAAATATTGTTTAGATTTTTGGGTTATTGGACAATTAAATAATGGAATTAATTCAAGCCATTTATCGGATGATAAAAATCCTATAAAAGAATTACAACATCGCTTATTAACAAATGAGAATAATATTAAATTATTAGCAAATAAAATAGATTCATTATTAAAAATACTTTCTAAGCGCAAATAAAATTTTATTTTATAAATTAAAATATATAAATATAAAATATTTTATATAATTAAATGGAAAATCTTTATTATTATTACAAAATTGACGGAATAGGGAAAAAAAGATCTTTAAAATCGGGTAATAAAGCAATAGCAGTTTTAATAAATAAATATAATGAAAATGAAGCTAAAAATAAATGTTTATCAACATTTTCATTGGGTGATAAAATAACTGGAGAATTGTGTGAATGTGTTATCAATGAAAGTTATTTATTTAGTAAGCATCAATTGCCAATGATGGTAATTTCTATATACAATATGAATAATAAAATATGTGATGTATATTTGAGTATATTAACAAAAGAATTAATAAAACAACAACGACAAATTTTAATTAAAGGTAAATTTTCTATTGATATGATTGTAGATGATAAAGCATCTACTATAAAAGAATTCGATTATTATGAAAAAAATACACAAAAAATGAGAGAAAAAATGATGTCTTTGATTAAAACAAAAGATTTTAAGGATATAATAAATTTACTAATAGAAGATAAAAAGAAAAAAATAATTGAAAAAATAGGAGAATTTTACGTCCCTGATAGTATTCCTGATCCATCTTACGTAATATAAAAATTTAATTTTTAAAATTATATATTATAATGTTGTTTTCTATAATATATAAATTATTTGAAAAATTTAATAATAAAATATTTAATAAAAATATTTTGATTTATGTTTTGATAATTGGAATTGTTATATATCTAATGTTAACTATACTTTTGTTTTCTAAAATATTTAACAACAATTTTGTTAAAACATATAAATATTGTATATTCGTGATATTTTTATTTGATATAATATCATATTTATTGTTAAACAAAAAAAATCCAGATAAAAAAATCAAATCTAAAAATAAAAAACAGGTTATTAAAAAAACTAAAAAAGAAAAACAAAAAAAAGATATTAAAATAGAAAATAATAAAGAAATTGAAATTAAAAAAGAAAATAATGATAATAACGAAGATAATATAGAAGATAATGACGATATCGAAATACAAACATATAACACAGAAAATTAAATAAATTTTAATTTTTAATTAAAGTTTTTCGTTTTAATATATATTGAATTATTCAATACATAATATAAAAATGAAATAAAAATATTATTTATTTAAAAAATTGAAAATATATTAAAATAATATTAGTATATTATTTTAATAATGGATAATAAGTTTAAAACAATAATAAAACAATGCGAAACATTTGACGATTTTAATAAACAATTAAAAAATCTATCAAATAAAGAAAAAGGATATTATTTTGAATACTTTTGTCAATTATTTTTTCTTTTTGATAACAAATGGAATAATTTAATTAAAAATTCTTGGTTATTAAATGATACTTCTTCAGAAATTAAAGAAAAATTAAATATCCCAAATAAAGATATTGGCATTGATATTATTTTAGAAACAAACGATAATGAATTTTATGCTGTCCAATGCAAATATAGAAAAAATATTAATAATGAAATATCTTGGAAAGAATTAAGCACATTTTTTGGTTTAACTTTTGGCATTTCTGGGAAATTTAAAAAAGGTATATTTATTTCTAATACTATTAATCCAAATAAATATATTAGTAAAAGTAATAACATCGTTAATATTTTATATCATACATTAGAAGAAACTTCAATAAATACTTTTACTTTAATTAAAAATCATTTATTTAAAGAAAAATATAAAAAAATAATTTACGAACCAAAAAATTACCAAAATGAAATAATAAATAAAGCAATCAATTATTTTAAAGAAAATAACAAAGGAAGATTATATATGCCATGCGGGACTGGTAAAACATTGGTCTGTTATTGGATTTACGAAAAATTAAAATTAAATAATGTTTGTGTTGCCGTACCTTCTCTATATTTATTGTCTCAAGTTTATAATACATGGAGCGAAATGAAAAATAATTGTAAATATTTATTAATTGGTTCCGATGCGGAAATTAAAGAACAACCTGATACAGGATTAATTTTAACTACAAGTGAAAAAGAAATACAAAAATTTTTGATCAATAATAAAAAATATATTATTATAACAACTTATCAATCATCTGATATATTATGTAATGTTTTAATTAGAAATAAAATTAAATTAGATATGTGTATATTTGATGAAGCACATAAAACAGTGGGAAATAGTAATAGAACATTTTCAAGTTTGTTAAGTGATAAATTAAAAATTAAAAAAAGATTATTTACTACAGCAACTGAAAAAATTTATAAAGGAAATAACGAATTAAGCGATGACGATGAATTGAATATTTTATCAATGGATGATAAAAATATTTATGGAGATATTGTATTTAGTTATTCTTTAAAAAAAGCGATTGAGGACAAACAATTGTGTGATTATAAAATTATTTGTCCTTTAATAAATAAACAATGTTATAAATCAATGTTAATAGAAAATAAATATATTATTGATAAGAATTTATGCAATGAAGAAATAGAAATGAGATATTATATGAGTGCTTATTTAATATGTAGGTGTATAAAAGATTATGGATTAAAACATATATTGACTTTTAATAATACTAACGCAAATGCAAATAATTTTTATAATTTATTGAAAAATTTTATAGAATTAATGGAAATAAATTGTAATTGTTATTATTTGACTGGAGAATCAAGTATGAAAAAAAGGAAAAAAGTAGTTAATGATTTTATTAAAGATGAAATTAGTATAATATCAAGCGCAAGAATATTTACAGAAGGAGTTGATATTAAAGAAGTTGATTGTGTATGTTTTGTAGATAATAAAATTTCAGTAATTGATATTATCCAAAGTATTGGGCGTTGTTTAAGAAAAAGTGAAAATAAAAAATTAGGAAATATATTATTGCCAAGTGTAGTTGAATTTAATAAAGAAAATGGAAATATATTTGATAATAATGATTTTACAACAATAAAAGCGGTATTAAAATCAATAGGAACTACAGATGATAGAATAACGGATGAATTTATCATTAAAGATAGTAAAAAAATAAATAGAAATAAAAGAACATTTAATATTGATGTAAAAGATATAGAAAAATATAGTGATATAGAAATTGATTTTAGTAAATTTGAGAATAATTTTGAGACGATAATTTGTGATAGATGGGGTATAGTAATATGGGAGAAAAGATTGGAAGAAATTAAAAAATATATTGATAAACATAATAAACGTCCTTCTGCAATGAGTAAAGAACAAAATATCAAAAAATTAGGTAGATGGATAAATTATCAACAAAATAATTATAAAAATAAAAATTTTATAATGAGAAATAAAGATATAAGAGAAAAATGGAAAAAATTTATAAAAGAATATGAAAAATATTTTATGTCATATGAAGAAATATGGAAAAATACATTAAAAGAAGTTAAAAAGTATATTGATAAATATAATAAACGCCCATCACAATATGATAAAAAACATAATATAAAAAAATTAGGTAATTGGATAAATACTCAACAACAAAATTATAAAAATCAAATAATGAATAATAAAGAAATAAGAAATAAATGGAAAAAATTTGTAGAAGAATATGGAAAATATTTTATGATAAATGAAGAAGTGTGGATAAATACATTAAAGGAAGTTAAAAATTATATTGATAAATATAATAAACGTCCTTCACAATATGATAAGAAACAAAATATAAAAAAATTAGGTTTATGGATACATAAACAACAAAAAAATTATAAAAATAAAAATTTTATAATGAAAAATAAAGAAGTAAGAAAGAAATGGGAAAAATTTGTAGAAGAATATGGAAAATATTTTATGACAAATAAAGAAGAATGGGTAAATACATTAAATGAAGTTAAAAAATATATTAATAAATATAATAAACGTCCCTCCGCAGGAAGTAAAGAACAAAATATAAAAAAATTAGGTATGTGGATTTCTACTCAGCAAAAAAATTGTAAAAAAAAAAGTTTTATAATGGAAAATAAAGAAATAAGAAATAAATGGAAAAAATTTATAGAAGAATACAAAGAATATTTTATGACAAATGAAGAAATATGGAAAAAAACATTAAATGAAGTGAAAAAATATATTGATAAATATAATAAACGTCCTTCAAAACATGATAAAAAACAAAATATAAAAAAATTAGGTTGTTGGATATCAACACAACAAACAAATTATAAAAATAAAAGTCAAATAATGAAAAATAAAGAAATAAGAAAGAAATGGGAAAAATTTGTAGAAGAATACGAAAAATATTTTAATTAAATTTGTTATATTAATATTTATTTGTTTATATTTATAAATAATTATGGTATATATTATATTTTCAATATATGTTTTAATGTATTATAAAATTATTTATAATTTTATTAATAATATATACCATAATATACCTCCAAATTTCGGACCGATTATTTTTTTATAATTTACATTGTTTAATTTAAAAAGTATTAATACTATAAATTAAATATTTATAATAATAGCACAAATTAACTATTCTTAAAATAATCTTTAAATTTGAATTTTAGGCGACCAATACGTCTTCCTCCCATTAATTATTTTATCAGCAATAACTTTATTATTATAAGGATCTTTTTTTTGTCTATATACTAAAAATTGAAATTTTTCATTTTTTAATTTGACATTTTTATGATAAATTGGAACTTTTCCCTTTTTTATTAACTTATTGTTTATTTGTACAAATTTTTTATCCATATATTCTGTGGGATTTTTAAGATATGCTAATTTTAATAAATATTTAATACTAAAACATAATTTTTTAATTTCATCTTTATTTAAAGAACAAATTGTTCTATAAGGAGAAATTTTTGCTTTATATAAAATCTCACATACAAGATAATTTCCTATTCCACTCCCAATACCATCATTCTTATTTTGGTTTAATAAAATTTGAACTATTTTCATTTTTTGATGATTTTTTTTTTCATTAAATTTTTCAATCCATCCATTAAATTTTTTATAATCAAAATCTGTTTTTAACAAATCATAAGCCAATTGGTTTAATTTTTTATTTAATATATTAATATTATTTGTAATATTGAATGTTCCAAAATTTCTCTGGTCATTATAATATAATTTAATTTTTTTATCATAACGATTAATTATAGTTATACTTATTCTTGAATTGTTTGTTTTTTCAAAATTCCAGAATCCTGTCAAACCAAAGGTGTTTAATATATATATGTACTCACTATCAGATTTCATTGTAATCCATAAAAATTTTCCTTTACTATTACATTCAATAAATTTTAAATTTTTTTTTTTTAATAATTTTAATTCTGATAACTTATTATGTGTATATCGTCCACTTATTATTTTAAATTTTTCCAATATACCATTTTTTAAAATGTGATTTAATACATTTGTGGTGATGACGATTTCACAAACTTCAGGCATTATATATTATGTTTATTTAATAAATTATTTTTATATAATTTTTAATAATGTCATATAATTTAATCATAATAATTTTAATAATAATTGTTGGAATTTTATTTATGAGCGAAAAAATTTTTGATTATTTTATAAATTATAAATTGTTTAATAATTTAATTCCTATAGATAAAAATATAAATATAAATACATTACCAGATGTTAATAAATTAAACGCATCTATTGTTGAATTTACATTAAATTCGAATAATGAAATTTTGTATGGTTATGTAATAGCAAAAAAAAATATAAAAAAAAAAATAAACTTTATATGTGCATTTGGAACTAATGGAAATGTTTTTTCTAATTTACCAATTATACATAGATTATTGCAATTTGGAAATGTTGTACTTTTTGATTATAATGGATCGGGAAAAAGTACTGGACGTTCTAATGAAATTAATATTAATAATAATATAAAGGCAATATGGGATTTTTGTTTAGATAAATTAAAAATAAAAGAAAAAAACATAGTGTTATTTGGTGAATCTATTGGTTGTAATTGTGTTTGTAATTTATTATATAATTTAATTAAAAATAAAAAAACTTTACCACATGGATTAATATTACAAAATTGTTTTTCTTCGTTAGATGATTTTATTAATGCGGGATGTGTATCAATATTAGTAGAACATAAATTTCCAATTAATAAATATTTAAAATTGATTAGTGGTTTAATACCAATATTAGTAATTCAAAATTGTAACGATGAAAATTTCGAAAATATAATTAAAATAATTAAAAATAAATTAATAACATTATTTAAAATTGATAACGATTATATAACATATCCAACGGAATTATATAAATTTATATATGATTTTATAAATTCTGACAATATTAAATATTGTATTGTATAAATTTTTTTATTATGTAATAATAATAATGGAAAATATTGATAATAAAGATATATTTGACCAATTAGATAAAACTTTAGAAAATAATTTGGGAGAAAATGATATAAATATCAAAAATGTACATCTTGATATAATCCAAATATTAAAATTAACTCAAAATATATATAATAAATTCTCACAATTGGAAGATATTATGAAAAATCTTCAAACAAGAGTATTTATTATAGAAAACAAATTAGAAAATCTAAATATCAATGAAATTGAAAATAATGATTTTATTAAACAAAATAATTCTTCTAAAACAAATAATGAATTGAAAGATATTGATGATTATATTGAATTTGAAAACAATATAACAAATATAAAAAAAGATATTGAGGATATTGATAAGAAATATATTGATACTACTTTAATGTACAATAAATTAAATAAATGTGTAACAAAAAAAATTAAGAAATAATTTCCTTTTTATTTTTTCTATGACGATTTCTTTTTCTCTTTTTTTTAATATTTATATCTAATTTTGTTGATTCTGTTTTTTCGTCATCATTAATAAAATCATTAATATTTTCATTTTTTTCTTCTTTATTTTCTTTTGCTACATTTTCCATGTTTTCAATAATATTTGTTTTAATTAAATTATTTGAACGTCTTAGTCTAAATTCTTTCATTTTTTCTTTTAATTTATCTTTATTATTTTTACATGAAGATAAATTATTATTCACCGTTTTGAGTTGTTGTACCATTTTAATTTTATCTTTGTCATTCATATTCGATAATTTTTTTCTCATTTCATTAATGGTTTGCATTTTAATATTATACTATTATTTTTTTTTTATATAATTTCCACATATATTTAATTCTTAATATTTTTAAATTTTTAAATTTTCATGTTTAAGGGTAGATGGGATAGGTGGAATAGTTATTTCGATCACATTACATTTACATATGTTACATAATGGACATATGTCAGCATATTCTCTTTTAATTTTTCCACATGAAAAACAATGTATAAAATCACATGTATTCCAAGATTTATGCCAATGAAAAATTATTGGTTTTCCAAATGTATTATTATTTGGTTCTATTTTGACATATTTATATTCCAAATTATCATTAAATTCCATTTCATATATATTATATTTTATTTTTTTTAATAAAATTATTTATATTAAAATTTCAAATTTTTTTAATTTATTTTTAATATTATTTCAAAATATTAATTAAATTCGCTTTTTTATTAATTTATTTGTCATATAATTAATTTTTATTGAATCCAATAATTTTTCGTTTTCCGTTAATATATTTAATATTAAAAAATTTAATTATGTCATTCAATTTAAGTTTTTTGGTTTCATAATATAATTTTTCTTTTAAGTCAAAATCTATTTTATTAGAAGTTATTATATCAAAATAATATTCCGTCATGACATCAATATTTTGGAATGGTTCATTGATTTCATTTAATTCTGATTTTTTAATTTTTTTAAATTCGTCTTTTGTTATATGTTCGATACTAACATTATTTAAGAAATCGTCACATCTTAATTTAATGTAATTAGCATTATTATTTGGCGATTGGATCACGAAATTATGAATATAAAATGGATTGTAATTATTATTAAATTTATTTAAAAATGATGTGACAATGTATCCTAATTGTTCTTTTGTTCTTAATTGGTCATAAAACCTTTCGGACAATATTTTATATAATAATTTAGATAAGATTAATTTTTTTCCCCAATTTCTGGTTATTCCTTTAATAATTTTTCCTATTTTAAAACTATAAACAATTGCTGAATTTTTTTCATTTTTATTCAAACAATTAAAATATAATTCATTATTTTTCCACATTTTAATATTACGCGAAGGAATAATATTTTGAAATTTTATATTTTTGAATATATCAATTATTTTTATTATATCATCAAAAATTATATTTCCACATATTAAACATTTATTATCAATATTATTAATTATGTCTTTAATTTTTTCCATAAATATTTCATATGTTATATTTTTTAATTCAATCAAATTTGTAATTGGAAATGTATAATTGTCCGAAACTTCCATTTCCATAAAATTTAATGCATGAATATATGGTTTTTCAAAAATGTAATTACTTAATTCGTATGCATATCCATTTTTAATGGTATTAAAAATTTTTTCATTATTTTTCCAATCAAAATTTATGATATTATTTAATACTAATTTTATTATATTAATAATATTATTATTAAAACAATTTATTTTAATTAATAGACCATCTATTAATGATTCAATAACAATATTATTTCTACTTTTATAACAATTATAAATATCATCATACATAATTTCCTTTACACATCTGACAAACAATTCTAAATATAATTGTGTTAACGTGTCATTTTTTGGAATTAATAATAAATTAAATGTTACATATGGATTAATTTCAATATTTTTAGGAAAATACCATAAATTTATTATTTCTGTATCGATTTTAATAGGATAATTGAAATCATATATTATATCATACAACGAAATAGTATTCGCAACATAATTATTAATACTGGGCGAATTAAAATTATAATTGTTTGATATATTATAATTAAATTTTTTAACATTAAATTTTATGTCATACCATTTTTCGACCATATAATTATTTAATTTATGTAATTTTGATGCTAAAATTATATTAAATTTAGATACCATTATATTTATCAATTTATTATATATTTTTTCATGTTTATTATCAAATTCTTGATATATATTATCATTAATTAAAATATTTTTTTTATCAATATTTTTATTTATCATATTTCTCGCTATATTTAAAATATAATCAAAATTATCTTCATTTTTTTCAACATATACATAATTTAATTTATTAATATTATATAATTCATCATAATATTTTTTTATACACACATTTTTGAGAAAATTTATATAACTAATTACACAATTTACGACTTCATTATTATTATCAAAACCTAAATTTGTTAATTTAATGTTTATTAAAAATAATAATTTATCAATATATATAAAATTAATATCACATGAAAATTGTACCAAATAATTTTTTTTTTTTAATATATTAATGATAGTATTTTCACCATAATTTTCAAAAATGTATTTAAATAAAAAAATTATTTTTGTTTCTTCGACATTTTTAGTATAAGGAAATTCCCATATTAACCATAATATATTTTCATCTTTTATCGATATAATATTTGAAATCATATTTTCATATTTAAAAAATTTATCTACATTAATAATTGGATTAATATTATTATTTTTGATCATATTAATGTTTGATTCTATTTTATCTAAAACCAAATTTGATTTATCTTTTGATAATATAACCAATTTCATAATATTTGAAGAATAATATTTATTATAAAAATCAATCATTTTTTCTCTAATATTTGGAATATTTAAAGTTTCAAAATTACCCGTATTAAATTTTTTAATTGGTGTCATTTTATCAATAAATAATCTTACCATTTGATCCATTCTCCAATTATCGTTATTGTAATTTTTTAAATATTCCGCATTAATTGCATTCATTTCTCTTTCTATAGCATTTTTATTAAATAAAGGTGATATAAAAAAATGTATAAATACATCAAATATATCGTAAAAATTATTATTACTTACGGAAAAAAAATAACATGTGTGGTCATATGTGGTATATGCATTTGTTTTCCCATTATACATTGATAACATTTTTTGAAAATAATTTTCATCCGGATATTTATTATTTCCCATAAATAACATATGTTCTATGAAATGGGCTAATCCGAGTATATCTTCATTCAAACTTCCGACGTCAACTAACATTGCACATGAGCTTGTTTTTATTGTTTTATCTCTAATTAATAATACTTCTAAATCATTTTCCATTTTCGTAAATACATATTTTCTTTTATCATATTTTGATTTATTTAATTCAAACATTCATAAGATATATATAAAATATATATATTTATATTTTACAAATTTAAAATTTAGATTTATATAATTTTATTTATTTAAAGTGTAAAAAAAAAACATAATTAAATTGTTCAATAAAGAATTGTCCATTTTAAATTCAAAATACAACAATAATAAATTAAATATTTTATATTATGTAATTTACGCACAATTAAAATATATAAATGCATAGGTTTAATTATTATATATTAATATTCGTATTTTTACATTTTATTTTTTTTAATGTTTTTATATTTGGAATTTTTATTAAATTTTTACAATTATTACAATTTAATTCTACCAAACAATTTAATGTTTCGTTATTTTATTTTGTCGCAAAGCGACAAAATAAAATAGCCTCAATAACTTAATATTGTCGCTTGCGACAATATTAAGTTGTTCCTGGGATTTCACTAATATTTGTATTTTCACAAAACAATCTCTTTAATGTTTTAATTTCTGGAATTTTTATTAAATTTTCACAATCACAACAATCCAATATTTGTAAATGATTTAATTCTTTGGAAATTTTATTAATTTTTGTATATCTGCATCTTAATATTTTAATATTTGGATTTTTTTTTATTTTTATTAAATTTGTACAGGAAGAACAATATAATCCTTCCAAATAATCCAACGTTTCTGGAATTTCACTAATATTTGTCCAACCACAATTTAATATTTTTAATGTTTTAATATTTGGTATTTTTATTAAATTAAAACATGAAAAACAATTTAAATATTCCAAACAATTTAATATTTCTGGGATTTCGACAATATTTGTATTATGACAATCTAATGTTTTTAATATTTTAATTTCAGGAATTTTTCTTAATTTATGACAAAAATTACAATTTAATTTTTCTAAACAATTTAATGTTTCTGGAATTTCACTTATATTTGTATCCGCACAATTTAATATTTTTAATGTTTTTATTTCAGGAATTTTTATTAAATTATGACAAGAATTACAATATAATTTTTCCAAACAATTTAATGTTTCTGGGATTTCACTAATTAATGTATTACGACAATTTAATCTCTTTAATGTTTTAATTTCTGGAATTTTTCTTAATTTATAACAAAAATTACAATTTAATTCTTCCAAACAATTTAATGTTTGTAGAATTTCATTAATTTTTGTATTTCCACAATTTAATTTTTTTAATGTTTTGATTTTCGGTATTTTTCTTAAATTTTTACATGAACGACAACATAATTCTTCCAAACAATTTAATGTTTCTGGAATTCCGATAATATTCGTATTTTCACAATTTAATTTTTTTAATGTTTTGATTTTCGGTATTTTTCGTAAATTTTTACATCCATAACAATTTAATTCTTCCAAACAATTTAATGTTTCTGGAATTTCGATAATATTCGTATTTTTACAATGTAAATATAAAAGTTGTTCGCAAAAATTTAAATCTTTTGTATAATTATTTTTAATAAAATTTAAGTATTTAATATTATTTAAATTTTTTAAACTAAATATTTTTCCATTTGAAATAATTTTACCAATATTTATATCTAATCTTATTATTTTATTATATATCCAAAATAAATTCCATTTTTTACATACTTTTTTTATATTATTTAAATTGCGAAAAATATTTGGCTGTAAATAATAAACATTCAATTCCCAATATAAAATGTCGAATAGTTCTATAAAATCCATTTATTTTAAGCCATATTTATATTTAATTTAAAATTCAATTTTTTTAAATTATTATTTAGCAATAAAATAAAATGTTAAATTTAGCAATTTATATGTTTGGAATGTGGATTTGTTCATTTTAAATTTAAAATATATTCAATAATAAATTCAAATATTTTATTTTACATTATATAATTTTCACACAATAATATATAAAATGTACAGATTTATCAATTATTATAATATGTGGATAAATCACTTGATAATTTCTTTAATGTTTTGATATTTGGAATTTTTGTCAAATTTAGACAAAAGCGACAATCCAATTCTTCCAAACAATTTAATGTTTCAGGGATTTCAATAATATTTGTAGATTTACATTTTATTTTTTTTAATGTTTTTATGTTTGGAATTTTTATTAAATTTTTACATTCATTACAATCCAATATTTCTAAACGATATAATTCTTCGGAAATTATACTAATTTTTGTTTTTCTGCATTTTAATATTTTAATATTTGAATTTATTTTTATTAAATTTTTACAACAATAACAATTTAATTCTTCCAAACAATTTAATGTTTTTGGAATTTCACTAATATTTGTACGTCCGCAATTTAATTTTTTTAATGTTTTTATTTCAGGAATTTTTCTTATATTTAAGCATTGGTAACAATTTAATTCTTCCAAACAATTTAATGTTTCTGGTATTTCACTAATATTTGTATTTACGCAATTTAATTTCTTTATTGTTTTAATTTCTGGAATTTTTATTAAATTTTTACAATTATAACAATTTAATTCTTCCAAACAATTTAATTCTTCGGAAATAATATCAATAGTTGTAAAAAAACAATTTAATATTTTTAATGTTTTTATATTTGGAATTTTTGTTAAATTTGCACAAACACAACAATATAATTCTTCCAAATATTTCAATGTTTCCGGAATTATACTAATATTTGTATTACGGCAATTTAATTTCTTTAATGTTTTAATTTCAGGAATTTTTATTAAATTATAACAACCAGAACAATTTAATTCCTCCAAACAATTTAATGTTTCTGGGATTTCAATAATATTTGTATTTTCACAAATTAATTTCTTTAATGTTTTTATTTCAGGAATTTTTATTAAATTATCACAAAAATTGCAAATTAATTCTTCCAAACAATTTAATGTTTCTGGAATTTCACTTATATTTGTATTTCCACAATTTATTTTTTTTAATGTTTTTATATTTGGAATTTTTATTAAATTTTTACAATTATTACAATTTATTTCCTCCAAATAATCTAAATCTTCAGGAATTGTATTAATATTTGTGTTATTACAATTTATTTTTTTTAATGTTTTTATATTTGGAATTTTTATTAAATTTTTACAATTATTACAATCTAATTCTTCCAAACAATCTAATTCTTCAGGAATTTCACTAATTTCAGATTCATCACAACATAAATATAATAAATTTTTACAAAAATTTAAATTTTCAACAAGATTAATATTATCAAAATTTAAATATTTAATATTATTTAAATTTTTTAAATCAAAAATTTTATCAATCTTAATTAAGTAAGGTATTCTTAACCTAATAATTTTATCTAATTTCCAAAATAAATTCCATTTTTTACATACTTTTTTTATATTATTTAAATTGCGAAAAATATTTGGTTGCAAATAATAAATATTTAAATCCCAATATATTATGTCAAATAATACCTCAAAATCCATTTATTTAAAGGTATATATTTATATAGGATTTAAAATTCAATTTTTTTAAATTATTATTTAGCAATAAAATAAAATGTTAAATTTAGCAATTTATATGTTTGGAATGTGAATTTGTCCATTTTAAATTTAAAATATACCAATAATAAATTAAATATTTTGCAATTTTTCAATATATATATTTAAAATGTATATATTTAACCCATTTATTTATTATAATAATCGTGATTGTGATTTATTTTTTTTAATGTTTTAATATTTGGTATTTTTATTAAATTTAAACAAAAAGAACAATTTAATTCTTCCAAACAATCTAATGTTTCTGGGATTTCAATAATATTTGTTCCACAACAATTTAATTTCTTTAATGTTTTTATATTTGGAATTTTTATTAAATTTCGACAACCACTACAATACAATATTTCTAAACGATCTAATTCTTCGGAAATTACATTAATTTTTGTATATTCACATTGTAATATTTTAATATTTGGATTCACCTTAATTTTTCTTAAATTTTTACACCCATCACAATTTAATTCTTCCAAACAATTTAATGTTTCAGGAATTTCATTAATTTTTGTTTCGGCACAATTTAATATTTTTAATGTTTTAATTTCAGGAATTTTTATTAAATTTACACAATTCCAACAATTTAATTCTTCCAAACAATCTAATGTTTCTGGGATTATACTAATATTTGCACCATGACAATCTATTTTTTTTAATGTTTTTATATTTGGTATTTTTATTAAATTTTTACAACCTGTGCAATTTAATTCCTCCAAACAATTTAATGTTTCTGGGATTCCACTAATATTTGTATATCCGCAATTTAATTTCTTTAATGTTTTTATATTTGGAATTTTTATTAAATTTTGACAACTACCACAATTTAATTCTTCCAAACAATCTAATTCTTCGAGAATTATACTAATATTTGTATGTCCGCAATTTAATTTCTTTAATGTTTTAATTTCGGGAATTTTTATTAAATTTTTACAAAAAAAACAATATAATTCTTCCAAGCAATCTAATGTTTCTGAGATTTCACTAATTTTTGTTTTATGACAATTTAATCTCTTTAATGTTTTTATATTTGGAATTTTTGTTAGATTTTTACAATTATTACAATATAATTCCTCCAAACAATCAAAATCTTCTGGAATTGTACTAATATTTGTATTACAACAAATTATTTTTTTTAATGTTTTAATATTTGAAATTTTTCTTAAATTTTTACAATTATTACAATTTAATTCCTCCAAATAATCTAATGTTTCAGGGATTTCACTAATATTTGTATTTGCACAATTTAATTTTTTTAATGTTTTGATTTCGGGAATTTTTCTTAAATTTTTACAATTATTACAATCTAATTCTTCCAAACAATCTAATTCTTCGGGAATTTCATTAATTTCTGATTCATCACAACATAAATATAATAAATTTTTACAAAAATTTAAATTTTTAACAAAACTATTATCATTGAAATTTAAATATTTAATATTATTTAAATTTTTCAAATCAAAAATTTTATCTATTTTAATTAAATAAGGTATATTTAATCTAATAATTTTATCTAACCCCCAAAATAAATTCCATTTTTTACATATTTTTTTTATATTATTTAAATTACGAGAAATATGTGGTTGCATATAATAAATATTTAAATCCCAATATATTATATCAAATAATGCCTCAAAATCCATTTATTTAAAGGTGTATATTTATATTCAATTTAAAGGTGTATATTCCTATTCAATTTAAAGGTGTATATTCCTATTCAATTTAAAGGTGTATATTTTTATTCAAATTAAAATTCAATTTTTTTTTTAAAAATTTATATTAAATATTTTAGATTCGATAATATTTCTAAATCATTTTTTATTTTTGTTAATATATATTTTGATTTATTTAATTCAAACATTCTCATATATATATCATAAATTTTAACCTTTTTATTATTCAATAATCTAAACCTCAAACAATAAAAAATGTTTTAGGAATTTTTATTTATTCCAGGCTAAATATTAAAAAATTGAATTTTAAATTGAATATAAATATATATCTTTAAATAAATGGATTTCGTAGCACTATTTGATATTTTATATAGTGACTTAAATATTTATTATTTACAACCACATATTTTATGCAATTTAAATAATATTAAAAAAATTTGTAAAAAATGGAATTTATTTTGGAAGTTAGATAAAATTATTAGGTTAGATATGCATTATTTAATTAAAATAAATAAAATTTTTGATTTAAAAAATTTAAATAATATTAAATATTTGAATTTTGATAATATTAATCTTGTTGAAAATTTAAATTTTTGTAAAAATTTATTATATTTATCTTGTAAATCTACAAATATTATTGAAATCCCAGAAACATTGGATTGTTTAGAAGAATTAAATTGTTGTCACTGCAAAAATTTAATAAAAATTCCAAATATCAAAACATTAAAAAAATTAGATTGTAGTTTTACAAATATTAGTGAAGTTCCAGAAACATTAGAATGTTTGGAAGAATTAGATTGTTATAAATGTAAAAATTTAATAAGTATACCAAAAAGTAAAACATTAAAAAAATTAAATTGTAATAACACAAATATCATTGAAATCCCAGAAATGTTAGAATATTTGGAAGAATTAAATTGTGTCTATTGTGAAAATTTAATGAAAATCCCAAAAATCAAAACTTTAAAAAAAATAAATTGTTCGCGCACAAATATTTATAAAATACCAAAAAATTTAGATTATTTGGAAGAATTAAAATGTTTTTTTTGTAAAAATTTAATAAAAATTCCAAATATAAAAACATTAAAAATATTGGATTGTCGTAATACGAATATTAACGAAATTCCTGAAAAATTGAATTGTTTGGAAGAATTATATTGTATATATTGTACCAATTTAACGAAAATTCCGGATATAAAAACATTAAAAATATTAAATTGTAATTTTACAAATATTAATATAATTTCCGAAAAATTAGATTATTTAGAAGAATTATATTGTCACCATTGTGAAAATTTAATAAAAATTCCTGAAATTGAAACATTAAAAATACTAAATTGTAGATTTACAAATATTAATAAAATTCCCGGAAAATTGAATAGTTTGGAAATATTAAATTGCGAAGGTTGCAAAAATTTAATAAAAATTCCTAAAATTAAAACATTAAAAAAATTAAATTGTGAAGGTACAAATATAAATGAAATTCCAGAATCATTAAATTGTTTGGAAGGATTAGATTGTTCATGTTGTAAAAATTTGTCAAAAATTCCACAAATTAAAACTTTAAAAAATTTGGAATGCATAAATATAAAAATTAATATAATTCCTGACGATTTGGTTTGTTTAGAAAAATTAAATTGTTCACGTTGTGAAAATTTGGTAAAAATTCCTGAAATTAAAACATTAAAAACCTTAGAGTGTCATAGTACAAATATTAGTGAAATCCCCGAAACGTTAAATTGTTTGGAAGAATTAAAATGTTCATTTTGTGTAAATTTAACAAAAATTCCAAATATTAAAACATTAAAAGAATTGGATAGCAATACTAAATGTTATTAAAATGTCATGAGAATTTTAATTAAAAAAAGTTATGAAAAATATTTTTATTTTATGCCATATAAATAATCATCACCAATATTATTATAAATAGAATTATTATAAAACCATAATTATACATCCCTTTCATTTTTTCTATCAATGATGTTGATTGACCTAATTTATTTTGTAAATTTTTGACATTATTTTCTAATTGTAATTTTTCCTCTTTATTTAATTTTAAACTATTATCTAATAAAATCATTTTTTTAATTTGTTCATTATATATAGATTTATCAATATTACTTGTATTATTAAATTGCGCGAAATTATCCATTATATTATTATAAAAATATATTAAAAAAAAATTGATTTATAAATATTAATATTACTAACTATATATTAAAATGCAATGGACAGAAATATATAGACCAAAAAAATTAGATGCTATAATACAACATAAACATATAATTGAATTGTTAAAAGCAATGATAAAAACAGGTAATATGCCCCATTTGATATTCCATGGACCATCAGGAACAGGAAAAACAACAACTATTTTAGCATTGGCTAGAGAATTATTTAGAGATAAATTTAGAGACAGAATTTTAGAATTAAATGCTTCTGACGAACGTGGAATTAATATAGTAAGAAATAAAATTATTAAATACGCAAAAAATTCAATAGATAAAGATCCTAATTATCCTTTATTTAAATTAATAATATTGGATGAAGCAGATACTATGACAAATTATGCTCAGGCAGCATTACGTAAAATTATGGAAGAATATTCAGGTATAACACGATTCTGTTTTATATGTAATTATATTGACGAAATTATAGAACCAATAATATCAAGATGTACAAAATTTAAATTCCAAATTATTTCAAATGATAAAATAAAAAAATATTTACAATTTATTATTAAAAAAGAAAATTTTAAGATAGAAGAAAAAATTTTAGATAAAATTATTAAATTTTCCGATGGTGATATTCGTAAGGCAATAATAAATTTACAAAATTTACATTATTTTAAAAATAACAAAATTAATAAAAATATTGTATATAAATTAAATAATTATGTCACACCTTATCAATTTAATATTATTTGGAACACATTAATAAATGAAAATATAGATAATGTTATTATGTTAGTAAATAAAATTTATATAAGTAATATAAATTCTGTTTCTATTATTAAAAAAATACAAAAAAGAATATTAAAATCAAAATTTAATGACGAAATAAAATCATTGATATGTGTTAAATCTGGACTTGTTTTACATAATATAAATAATGGAGCGAGCGAAAATATACAATTGTTAAATTTTTTAACATATATTAATGGATTAATTAATAATATTATTAAAAATCCTTTGGATTTTATAAATTAATTCTTATTCATCTTCTTCTTTATTTTCATCCTCATCATCTTCTTCTTTTTTTTCTTCTTCTTTTGATTCCGTTTTTTCGGATTCAGAATCTTCAGTTTGTTCTTGTTTCTTTTTTTTATTTTTGCTAGTTTTATTTTTTTTCATTTGTCTTTTTTTCCAAAATTTATAAATTATAAATCCAACAAACGCAATTATTATTATAATTATTATGATTATAAATGTTTTCGAAAATGTTATTCCTAAAAATTTAAATCCTTTAGAATCTGTTTCATTTGTTACATCATCTTCATCTAATAAAATATTTCCTCCCGTTTTTGTTATAATTTCAGCACAACTTTCATTACTAATATTTATTTTTGATGTTTTTTTGCTCATTATAGAATAATTATAGTATAATAAAAGATATTTTTAAATATCATTTAACACACATTTATTAAAAAATTTATATATTAAAAATTAAATTAATGTCGTTATATAATTCATTTATACTTCCATTATTATTTATCGCAATATCATAATTAAATATATCTATATATTTTTCCGATTCGTGATCATTTACACATATATTATTCGCCCGAGTAATCTTAATAATTAATGAACCAAAACTTTTAATCATAGATAATTCATTGAGAAACCGTATATCAGATATAACTATTTTTTTATTTTCATTTAATAGTTTCACGATTTTTTGTTTTAAAATTTCAACCCAAAAATTATCATTTATATTTGGTAATAATTTTTGAATCTCATTTCTAAATAAATGCGTTCCAACAAATTGATATACTTGTCTTGGTGTTATGTTCCAATTTATATCAATTATTTCTTTTTTATTACCATATAATTGTTCTTCATCAAAATTAAACAAAATTTTACAAATTTCTTTTAATGGTTCCGCAAATGATAATTTATGATAATTATAATTTTTGACCAAATAATCAGCAATAGTATCTTTTCCCGATTGTTTATAACCAATTAATCCTATAATTTGTTTATCCATAATATTATTATTTGATAAATTTATTCAAATATTATTTCAATTTTTTTATTATATTAATTTTTAAGAGAATAATAAAAAATTGATTTTTTAATTTATAAAATAATAAAAATTAATATAAATGAATACTTCATCGATAATGGATCATACTAAAACATATAAAATTCAACCTATTAATAATTATGACAATGCACGTTTTGGTATTTGTAACACAAATTATATGCTTCTTTATAAATTTAAATTAATATGTAAATTTAATCGTATTGATGATTTAAATAAAAATAAATTTGATATCATCAAAAATACAAGATATTTTACAATTGAAGATAGATTTACTCAATATCCTATTTCATTATTTGAAAATATCGCAATTGCTAGTTTATTTAAAAAAAAAATAATTAAAATAATTAATAATAAAATAATAATTCTATTAATATATTTTTCCGATGATCCAATAATAACAAAATCTTTAACATTTAATTTTACTAATATTTTTAAATATTGTAATAATATTTATCTAAAATATAAAGCCATAAAATCTATTGAATTGCAAAAAAATATAACATTAAATAATAAAAAAACAAAATATTATTATAATTGTTTTGGTTTCTATGATGATGATATAGATATATATATAAGTAATAAATATAAATTTGTTTACCACATCGATATGGATAATAATATTACTAGTGGGATAATTTTATATTTCAAAGATAATATAAAATATACTTCAATTAAATCAATAAAATTGATTAATTTAGATAATAATCAAATAATAAAATTAAATAAAAAACATATTTTAGTTTCAAAATATATTGGTGGAACAATTATACTTATATGTCCTTTTTTAACGATCAAGAGAATAAAAAAATTAATAAAAAATCCAAAAAAAACTTATAAAAAAAAAGAAAAAATTTATTTTGATGAATATTTTGATTATGAAATAAAATTAAATTTATATAAAAATAAAAAAATTATAAATGTGCAATTTTTTAATGCTAGGTCTTATTTTATTTAATAGTATTAAAATATTTTTTATTAAATAATTTAAATAAACAACAAAAATATTTAAAAAATTAAATAAAATATAATATGATTAATTTATAAATGAAAAAAAAATTTAAATTAAATTGGTATTAAAACATATTGAGAATAATTTAGAAAATATATTTCTTGAAAATGACGCGCCTTTTTATATTGATAATATTAATAATATATTTTATTATAAATTTAAATTAATATGTAAATTTATTAATGTTAATAATTTAAATAAATATAAATTAAATATTACCAATAACACATCTTATGTCATTCATATTTTTCTATTTGGTGGTTCAACAAGTAAAATCATATTATTTGAAAATATTGCATTAAAAAATATTATAAAATAAATTATTTACAATTCCTAAATTTATTACATGAATAATTTTTTATCATTTGTAAAAATTTTTCACTTTCCATTCTATTATTTTTTTTTAGTTTTTCAAAAATTTCATGCATATGCACCGCCGACATAATTTTGCCAGCCCCTTCCACATCATACATATGCTCCATTGTTATAATTTTATCAGTTCCTTCAAGAGTCATATATGGCGAAGCATGAATCTCATAATTTTCTTTAGGTTCTTCTAAATATATACAACGTTTTATTTGAGTTATTATAATATATTATGTGTATATAATGTTTAAAATTCATTTTTTATATTTATAACTAAATTAGTTAAAAAAAATAAATAATACAACAAAAATTAATCCCGACAAAAATTATAATCGCATATCATTTATATTAAACATAAATAATAATCTAATTGAATAAAAATATATTTTTAGTTTTTTTTCCACAATTAAGAAAATAAAAAATCCAAAAAAAAATGTTTTGATATATGTTATGATTATAAAATAAAATTTATATAAATATAAAAAAAAAATAAATGCACAATTTTTTGATTCTAATTTTAGTTATTTATAAATCACATATTAATTAATCATCATGTTCTTCTGTATGATAACGTAACATACAAAATACACATACACTATCGCTACATAATGACCTCTTCCCTGTAATACAACCATATCCTTCCGAATAATATGGTTGTGTATATTTATGACAAATAAAGCATTTTTCATTCCAATTAGTTCCTTCACATGTGTTTAAATCAAATTTATAAGTTGGATTGGCAATAACTTTTGTTTTTAATTCAATATCTATATCTAATGTTGATACAGGAGAAATATGTAAATCATAATATCCACTATGAACAATGGAATAAAGTTTTTCTGTAAAAAGTGTAAATAATTTACAATTGTCGCAATAATATTGTGTGTTGCAACAAAGCCATCCTGTAGGATTATATAAGTATGCATATCTACTGAATATTTGTTTAAAACTATCAACAAATTTCCACATCGAACCACAATTTGAACAACAATCGGGATAAGAACTATGGCGTGGAAATGAATTAATTTCAAATGGTGCAACAAATTTAATACTTCTAATTCCTAAATCAATATTATATTCCGGATTTTCTTTCGTTCCATACATATTAATTATTCCGTTACGATGAGGCATATTTTCTATGTTAAATTTTGTTACACTAGTACATATATTTTTGTAATTTCCCAATACTTTGTATTCCTTTTCATCAAGAGACAAAGTATCCAATGGATTTGCATATTCATCATTAATAAATCTATTTAAATGATTGATATGTAAATTATAAGAAATAATTTTATCTTTGATTTTATTTAATTGTCTTATAAAACAATTTGATTGTTCATTATTTTGTTCCGCCTCTATATTAATTTTATTTATTTTTCCAATAATATTATATAATTGTCCAATATATTGAACTTCATTACTATCTTGATATAAATTTTTATTGTTACAAATTTGTTTTAGTTGTTCTTTAATTTCATTATATTTTTGTTCAGCAATGTGTATATTCAATTGTCCTATCGTTTGAATTCTTTGTTGTTCCATCACGAACATTATTGTTTCTATTAAATTAATATATATGCCAAAATATTTATTTTTCAATTTTTTTTATATTTGAAACTTTAAATCTTATTATCTGAATGGTAATACACAAAAATTTAATTATTTTTATATTTGTTTAACAAACATTTAAATAAGTTATTTATTACAAAATATTATCTTAAAAAATTGAATTTTAAATTAAATATAATTATATAACATAATTAATTTATAAATGGAAAAGAAAGTTAATAAAATAAATATTAAAACACATAGAAATAATCCTGTGAATGTATTTAGTGATAATGATGCGTCTTTTTATATTAATAATGTAAATGGCACACCTTATCATAAATTTAAATTAATATGTAAATTTGTTAATATTAATGATTTAAACAAATATAAATTTAACATTATCAATAATATATCTTATAAGGTGCATTCTTTACCGTTTGGTAACCAATGTAAAATTTCATTATTTGAAAATATTGCAATATGTAGTTTATTTAAAAAAAAAATAAAAATTAAAATAATTAATAATAAAATGATAATTCCATTAATATATTTTTTTAATGATCCGACATATGCATATCATATACATTTTGTATTTTTTAATATTTTTAAATATTGTGATAATATTTATCTAAAATATAAATCATGTATCATGACATTTAATAAACCTGCAAAATATTTTTATTCTTATTATGATTTTTTTACGTTAGGTAATATGTTTTCGTTTGGTTGTGATAGATATGTAATTTATTATAATGTTGGAGAATATGATAATATTAGTAATACAATAATTTTATATTTTAAGAATAATATAAAATATAGCTCTATTAAATCAATAAAATCATATAATTTATCTTATAATCAAATAATTAAATTGAATAAAAAAAATATTTTAATTTCAAAACATATTCAAGGAACGCTTATATTTATTAATCTTTTTTCCACAATTAATAAATTAAAAAAAATATTAAAAAAATCAAAAAACATTTATAAATTAGAAAAAAATTATTTTTATGAAACACATTATTACAAAATAATATTAAAATTTTATAAAAATAAAAAAATTATAAATATGCGATATTTTAATGCACAATGTATGTATTAATGTTAAATAAATAATAAAAATATTTAAAAATTGAATTTTAAATATTTTAAATATTATAAATTAATAAATGAATGTCCCAATATTTCCTCCAGAAAATGAAAATGATAATATTGAATATAAATTAGGATTTAATTCAAAAACAATAACAAATGAAAAAATAAATAAATTGACATCTCAAATGTTAAGGAGACTTATTATTGGACATGAAATGACTGGGAGTTATATTGCCAAATATATTTTTGGAATATATGATAATGGCGAATTAGGACATAAAACATATGATGATATAATTGAAACAATTGACATATTCAAAATAATAACAAGAAAATGTAATACTTCAATAATTGACGAAAAAATATATAATATTGAAAATTCATTTATAGGCGAATTAATTTTTAAAAAAAATATTGATGAAAACACAATTAAAGAACATAATATATGTTTATTTGGATATGAAGGAAGTGGAAAATCAACATACACCGGGTATACATGTTATAATATATTAGATGATGGATATGGAAATGCTAGAATTCCAACATTAAAACATAAACATGAAAAAAAAACAGGTATAACATCGAGCATATCTGAAAATATTATTGGTATACATAATGGAAATATTATATATTTAAATAATAATGATGACGATTTATACGAAGATAAAATAATTCCCGAGTATTATATTAATTTCTGCGATCTTCCGGGAAATTACAAATTTATAAAAACAACTATTTCTGGATTATTTAAATATGAACCGAAAATAATTCTTGTTTTTGTTGACATAACAAATATAAATGAAAATTTAAAATATTTAGATAAATATTTTAAACTAATTTATGCCTTATCAATTAAAATAATATTTGTTTTTACAAAATGTGATTTATGTGAATTTAATTATGATATAATAAATTTAATAAATAATAAATACAATATAATATTAACCGATAATATAAATCATGATGAATCTGAAATATTTTTTGTAAAATTATCAAATATATCATGTATTGGTCATGATATTTTATTTAATTATATGATACCAAATTTAAAAACTATTGGGAAAGATAATAATTTAAATATTAATATTTTTCAAATAAATAATATAAATAATATTCCAAATATGGGTTCAATTATATCTGGATTTGTATTGCATGGAAATTTTAATATCAATAACAAATATTTTATTGGTCCATTTAAAAATAGATTTCATGAAATGAATATAACAAATATTTTTAAAAAAAATGAAGAATATAATAATATAAATAAAAATGAATTTGGTTCGTTAGTTGGATTTATAAATAAAAAATTAAATAAAAATTTAATATTAGTTGATAATATTCCAAATATATATGATGAATATATATTACAAATAAATAATGATATAAATAATCTTGTCATAGGAAGAATATATCAATTTTTTACTTTTAATATTATTGTGAATTGTACTATTATAAATATAAATGAGAATTTAGTAAAAATCAAAACATCACAAAAATATTATATACCGACATCAATGATAGTTTTACGTGAAGATAAAAATATTTTTATAGGAAAAATTATAAAATAAATAAATTAATTCCACCCATCATCTTCATCATCATTTTTTTTATTCCATTGATTTGTTTCTTCTATAAAATTTTGAATAATATATTTTGCCCTCCTATAATTTTTAATAATTTCGTTTGTTAATAATTTATTTAAATTATTAATATATTTTTCAACATCATCTTTTTTTTCCAATAACATTTTTTTGCCACATATTTTTATTAATTCTACCAAACATTCTAATATATTAATATTCATTTTATTATCAATAATAATTTTGTTGTATAAACCGTCACAACATTGCAATATTATATTTGATACTAAAAATTCATTATTATATAATATGCCCATTAGGTTAAAAATATTTATAAATTTTTTTTTATTTTCATTATCAATATTTACTACATCATTAAAATTCTTTTTTAATTTTGATAATATTGCTGTTCGTATATGATATTTTTCTCCTGTTTCATCAATAATAAAATGATATCTTAATTTTTCGCATAATAATGCATATAATATATTATATTTGTCCTCCAATTCAATTTTATCAAATAAAATAGTTATAAATTCATTTATATTATCAATAGTTTTAATATATTCTTTAATTTTTTCAACAAATTCGTCCATATTATTAATATTAATTTTATTTAACATTGGTCTAATTGTATTTGTTTTAGCAACTATCCTTGCCCCATTTATTTGTTCTTCTATTTCTGGTATAATTAATAATGCATCTTCTTCATTTTTGAATGAATATAATAATTTAATTAATTCCTCCATCTTTTATAATAAATAAATATTATTCTTTTAAATGATTTTTTTTTCAATTTTTTTAACAATATCATCATTCATATTAAATACTCCTTTTGTTTCGTTATCTCTATTATAGTATAAACAGTTGTATTTTCCATCATTTTCAAATAATATAATAATTTTATTATATAATTTTTTATCATAAATATTATTCCTCTTTATTTTATAAACAGTCTTATCAATCCCATTACAATCGTTTTCTAAAATTATTAAATTTATTCCATCACTTATTTGTTTAACTTTTTTATCATCAAATTCATAATATATTTTTAATTTTTGTATTATTTTTTTAATATCATCGGAAGTTAATTCTTCATCAGCAATATTTAATATTTTGAAATCTTTTAAAAATTTACTAAAGCTAACAGAATCCGGTATATAATTATCGTTAATTAAAATTTTACGCAATGAATCTAAAAAAGTATATTTTCCTTTATTTTCTTCAATTATTAAATTATTGTCATCAAAAAAATTATTTATATTAAAACCTCCTTTCTGTTTTTTATTATTTTTTTTAATTTTTATTTTTTCTTTTGGTAATGTTTTAGTTTGTTTGATTTTTCTAAATATATAATATCTATAAAGATTAGTTAATTTTAAACTCGCCCTATCTATTTCTGTATCCTGTTTATAATACAAAGCAACTTGTTTAAAATATTTTACAGTATCTTTTTCTGGTTCAACATTTTCAGGATTACTAAAATATCTTTTATTTATATTATATTGATTTTCAAATAAATCCGTTTCAACAAGTTCCATATTACAATCTTTTTTAAATTCTTTTTCTAAAAATTCCATATCAACCAAATATTCAGTTTTATATATTCCTTCTCTTTGAAATTGTGATAAATGGACATCTATTGCATTTCCTGTTCCTATTTCATTTTTATCTAAATTATTATATTTTTTAACAATATCAACCAATAATTTTTTATTACCCTTATCATCATTGTAATATATAGAATAATTATTTTCTTTTTTTAGTAAATTAATTATTCTTTTTGCATCAAATGTTGTTATTAGGATATATCCATCATCATTTAAAAATGTATTAATATTTTGTTTAAAATTATTCCATGTTGCGTCATTCTCCAATAAATAATGTATCATAAATTGGCAATTTATTCTATCATATTTTGTTATATTTTTTTGGTCATTTGGAAAAAATTTTTCTAATAATTTTTTGTTATTTGGATGCATCATTGGGATAGATTTTAATTGTTCATCATATTTTAAAATAGAACCAACATCTGCTTGAATAAAATACATTCTCGGAAAATTTGGATGCGTTCGTCTTCCTTGTTTATATCTACTTATTGCGCCATCTACTTTTGATTCGAGACCATTATAATCAATATCTATTCCTACATAATATGCAATATTTGGATAATAAAATTTCATATTATCTTGTCCTTTACCACAGCCAAAATCTAAAACAGATAATTTTTTGTTACCATACATCATGTTACAATATGTATAAATCATATTACTTTTAATCCAATTATGAAATTGTCTCATCCCCTTCATAATATTTGTCCTTATTTGAAAATATGCATTTTCTTTATTGGCTAAAATAATTAATTCATGTGTTATTCTTTTTCTAAGTGTTTCCATTTGTTTTACATAAGTCGTATCATTGGCTAATTGTAAAATATCATTATATAAAAATGGATTAATTATACTTCTCCAAATTTTATTTGCAACTTCAAAATTATTTCCATATTTTTTCCTATATTTCATAACCGCATCTGTTTTATCATAACGTGTTCTTATTGGAACCCATCTAAATCGCGCATCAACATTAACATCATTATTATAATAAAATTCAACCACTGTTTTGTCTTGAATTATATTACCATCTATATCACGAACAGCATTATTATCCAAAAATAAATGCGATTGATAATTATTATTTTCTTCTTGAAATAATACCGGATGTTCCTCATTTTTTATTTTTTTTCCTACATGTAACATACAAACTTTATATGGTTTGTTTTTGATATGGTCATCAATGGAATTATCAAATATATTTCCCTTTTTAAATGTTATATAAAAATCAATCGAATTTTTTTCTGGTAATTTCCATTTATAATCTGTATATTTACTTTCACGTGTTTTTGTAATATACTCCTGATTTAATGGGGAAAATATCAATCCGTCCAATTGGTATGGATATTTTATCGTTTTATTTGTATATGTATCCCACATTATTGATGCATATTTATATATTTCATTATCTTGAATTCCATTCGCGTATATAAAATATTTTTTTCTAACCAATGGATATTTTGTTTCAATTGGTATATCACTATTCAAACCATTCAAATATTTTATAATATTTTCTTTATGATATTTAATTATTTTATCTATTTTAAGATCATTTAATTTATCGAGTTTAATTCCTTTTTGTTTTTTAAAAATAAAACAATTTTCCACAATATCATCTATATATTCATGTCTTTTTTCTAACAATTCAATATTTCTAACATCATTATTTTTATATTTTAAAATATCAAATGCTAAAAATATATGTCTATTATATTCTGTATTATATATATATTCACCATCTAAAATTGTCCCATTATACTCTTTATCTATTTCTATTCCTGTATATTTAACATTTAAATTTTGCGAAATTAAATATACTTTCCCAAATATTATCATTAAATGAAATCTGTCACCATCTGCTTTATCTGTAACAGAATATTTATTAGGTAATATTTCTGTAACATGTTGGATTTCTAATGTCTGTGGTTGTCTTGCATCTAATTGGATTATCGTATCAAAATTAACTCCTAATGCCGTTGTATATTCATATATTACATTAGCACTAGTTGTATTATTAATTAAAAAATTGCTTTGTTGTAATATTTTACATATTCTTATAATTTCATTAAATAAAATATCCCATTGTTTCGTTTTTGTTTTTTTAAATTCTATTTCAAATTCATAATTTTGCGGAACATTGTTTATTTTTTTTAATTTTTTAGAATATTTGGCTATTGTTAAATCTTCTTTTATTTCACCATTTTTTTCTTCAAAAAATAATGATGTTCTTTGTTTATATTTATATATAATTTTATCTGCCATTGATTCGTCTAATTGTTCAATAATTTCAATATCTTTTTTATTCAATTCTTTCTCACTCGATGCTCTAAATCTTATATCATATTCATTTACATCAACAATATTTTCCTTTTCTTTTTTAATAATTTTATTTTTTTTTCTTTGAAATAGTGATAAAAATACAACATGATTTTTTTTTGATATATATTTATTTATTTGTTTATCAATATTTTCTTTACCTTCGATTGTTATACGATATTTAATATTTGTATCATAATTATATATTATATCAAGTGTATTTTCAGTTTCTATTTTTTTATCATGCAATATTTTTATTTGTGTCAAATATTTTAATATTAATAAATATTTTTCATAAGATAAATATTGTCTATTAAAGTTACTAAACATTAATTCATATTCTTGTTCTTTATTTGATTCATCATATAATTCTATTATTGAATTATACAAATCATCATTATTTATTATTTGTTTAAAATCATCTGTCATTTGTATATAAGTTATATTATAATTTATATATAAATATTATTATTCAATTTTTTTTATTATTATTTTTAAAATGATAAAAATTCCAAATAATTAGTTAAAATTAATTTAATTTTTTATTCATCTTCATGAGGCATTATTTTTATTATTTCTATTTCTTTTTCGATAATTTTATTTTCAAAATTATTGAATTCATTATTATTTCCAGATATATTATTATTATGTCCATAAATTTTATTATTATCACCAATAATATCGTTTGAATTACCATAAATAATATTTCTATTTCCTATTATTTCGCATTTATATATATTATTAAATATATTATCGTTTCCTATAATTTTGCACAATTGTTTATTTTTAATGTTACTACATGATATATATTCAATGTTTTCCATATAAAATTTTTTTATATTATATAGTATTTGTATTTCAATTTTTTTCTTGCGTTTTATTATAATATTATGGTAAAAGATTGTCCCCTTGGTTATATTAAACGTAAAGCATACACTAAAAAATCAGGAACACATGTTCCTGCTTCATGTATCATATCTAGGAGTTCATTTGGAGTTAAACGTTCGGAAATTAACAAAAAAATTATGTCAAAAAAAAGTAAAATGCACAAAAAAGCAAGTAAAAAATTTGGAAGACCAAAATGTGGAAAGGGCGAAATAGTTAGAGAAGGATATCATAGAAAAGCATATTCACGTAAATCCCTAAGTAGAACAAAAAATGTTCATGTCGAAAGTACATGGGTTCCTCCAGTTTGTGTTAAAAGTAGATTGGGTCGATCGCATAAGGGTAAACAAGTTATTGGACCATTAGTAAAAGGAGATTTATCGCGATTTGGTTATAAAAATATTAAAGAAAAAGGAGCACAGGAACGACGACATGCATTATCAAAGGCATTGCAATATGAAAAACCATTACCTTTATTTAGGAAATTAATAGCATTAGGAACACTAACAAAAAACACAGATCCAAAAGCATCTGATATTTTTAGATCGGATGCATATTGGGTTCAATCCACCTCACGATATAAAAATAGGGAATGATTAATTTTTTTGAATAATTAGGTAAATTCATCAATAATATACAACTATAAATTTAATTTATTTTTATTAAAAATATTGTAATTGATTATTTTTAATTGCCTTTTCTCCCCAATAATATAAAATAAAATTTTATAATTACAAAAAATATTGTGTATAAAATTAATATTATATTAATTATAATAGTTGAGATATATATAATAAAAATAATGATTTATATTTGAAAAATGATGTTTTATAAAAAAATATTCGAATTTGATAATAAAGAAAATTGAAATTTAAATTAAATATAAATATAGTTTAAAATAAATGGATTTTGTGAAGTTATTTGAGATAATTTATTGGGATTTGAACGTTTATTATTTACAGCCAAATATTTTTTACAATTTAAGAAATATAAAAAAAGTATGTAAGAAATGGAATCTATTTTGGATATATAATAAAATAATTAGATTAGATATAAACAATGACAAAATTATTCCAAATGATAAAGTATTTAATTTAAAAAATTTAACAAATATTAAATATTTAAATTTTAATAGAAATGACAATATAAGTGGTTTAAATTTTTGTGATTCACTTTTATATTTATATTGTGAAAATACAAATATTAGTGAAATACCAGAAACATTGAATTGTTTGGAAGAATTAAATTGTTTCTCCTGTAAAAATTTAATAAAAATACCAAATATTAAAACATTAAAAAAATTAAATTGTTCTTACACAAATATTAGTGAAATTCCAGAAACATTAGATTGTTTGGAAGAATTATATTGTAATTCTTGTTTTAATTTAATAAAAATTCCTGAAATTAAAACCTTAAAAAAATTAAATTGTTCTTATACGAAAATTAGTGAAATTCCAGAAACGTTAGATTGTTTGGAAGAATTGTATTGTTTTTTGTGTGTTAATTTAATAAAAATTCCTGAAATTAAAACATTAAGTAAATTAATTTGCGCTTATACAAAAAATAGTGAAATTCCAGAAACATTAAATTGTTTGGAAGAATTAAATTGTTATGAATGTAAAAATTTAAGAAAAATTCCTGAAATTAAAACATTAAAGAAATTAGATTGCGGAAATACACATATTAGTGAAATTCCAGAAACATTTAATTGTTTGGAAGAATTAATTTGTTATAATTGTGAAAATTTAATAAAAATTCCTGAAATAAAAACATTAAAAAAATTATTTTGTTCAAATACAAATATTAGTGAAATCTCAGAAACATTAAATTGTTTGGAAGAACTAAATTGTTCTTGGTGTCGTAATTTAAGAAAAATACCAAAAACATTAGATTGTTTGGAAGAATTAATTTGTAATGGATGTGAAAATTTAATAAAATTACCAAATATTAAAATAAAAAAAAAATTAGATTGTTCTTATACGAAAATTAGTGAAATTCCAGAAACATTAGATTATTTGGAAGAATTGTATTGTTCTTATTGCATAAATTTAATAAAAATTCCTGAAATTAAAACATTAAAAAAATTAGTTTGTACATGTTCACATATTAGTGAAATCCCAGAAACATTAAATTGTTTGGAAGAATTAAATTGTTATGATTGTAAAAATTTAATAAAAATTTCTGAAATTAAAACATTAAAGAAATTAAATTGCGCAAATACACATATTAGTGAAATCCCAGAAACATTAAATTGTTTGGAAGAATTAAATTGTGATTCATGTGTAAATTTAAAAAAAATTCCTGAAATTAAAACATTAAAGAAATTAAAATGTGGTTTTACAAATATAAGTGAAATTCCAGAAACATTAGATTGTTTGGAAGAATTAAATTGTTCGTATTGTTATAATTTAATAAAAATACCAAAAATTAAAACATTAAGAAAATTAAATTGTTATAAATGTGCGAATATTAGTGAAATTCCAGAAATATTAAATTGTTTGGAAGATTTGTATTGTGATAAAACTATTAAAATTCCGAAATCATTATAAATATCATTATCAAATTTTAAATATAAATATAACTTAAAACAATTAAAATTTAAGAAATATTAAAAAAAATTTGTTAAAAATGTAATTTATTTTATTAATTTAATAAATTAAATTTAAATATATAAATGTAGTTATCCAAAATGAAAAATATTTAGTTTTAAAAATTTAAATGATATAAAGATTAGACATAAATATAACGGTAAAAATATTCCAAATGAAATATATTTAGTTTTAATGAAAATATTTATGCAAAATATTTAAATTTTATTTTTTACATATCCCTTTTATTCATTTAATGTTCTAATATAATAATCGTCGTTTTAAATTTAAAAAAGTGTAAAAATTAAAATAATTTTTTTATGATTAAAATATTTATTTTTTTTATTAGAACAATTATATGAATGAACATTATGAACAAGTTATAGTTGAATTACCAACAACGAAAAATATTATGATAAATGGATTTGATTTTTCTGATTTATATAGTTATCCAAATCTTGATACAGGATTTACTCATTGGTATCATGCCAATCGTAATAAACTACGCGAACAAACTGATAAATTCAAAAATAAAAAAAAAGTATATCTTGTTATAAATAAATTTGATTCAATAATAGATAATTATGATGATGATTTAACTAACATAGTTAAAAAAAAATTTAAATTAAATAATTTCGATATAATTCATCCTAATTTTTTTAAAATGTGGGAAATAATTAAAACGTTTGATTTAATTAAAAAAACAAAAACATTTGTATCATTACATATATCTGATAAATATTGTTCATATGCGCAAGCAATTATGTTATACAGAAACACATTAATAAAAACAAATAATGATGAATCATATATTATAAATGTTAATTCTGAAAAATTTAATCAAGAAGAACTTAAAAAACGATATAAAAATAAATTTACCATATTTACTTCCTATCCAAAAAAAAAATATCTTGCGGATTTTGTGTCTGTTGGATTATATTTCAAATGGCAAAATGACGTTACACAAGAACAAGAAGCATATTTAAAATTAATCGAAAATTTGATGGTGGGTCTAATTTCTCTTAAAAAAGGAGGTAATATGATAGTGCAAATATATGAAATATTTACAAAACCCACCTTAGAAATTTTATTTGTATTATCATCTTTATTTGGTAAACTATATATAATAAAACCATTAATATGCAATAATATTTTTCCAGAAAAATATATTGTTTGTATTAATTATAATAATAGTAATTTAATAACAGATAAATTAAATGAATTAGCACAAAATATAAAAAATAATAAAATATTACACAATATTTTATTATCATCTGAAATTACAGAAGAATTTAAAAATAATATTATTAATCTAAATAAAAACATTATTGTAGATGGATTAATAGATATTACCAATGTTATACATTTTATAAATGAACAAAATTTTTATGGTGATTTATATCACCAATATCGATATGAGCAAATAAAAGCAACAAATTTTTGGATAAATAAATTTCTAGATTAATGTTTTTTTCTTAATTTTTTTTTCATTTTTTTTTCTAATTTTTCTTTTCCTCCAAATTTTGGATAAATATATTCATTTGCTAATTTTTCTTTAAAATTATCAAAAGCATCATCAAAATTTATTTTACCATTTTTAATATCATATATTTGTTCTATAATTATAAATAATTTCGAAATATCATTTACATCATTTTTAATTAATAATTTAAATACACTTGGATTAGATTCTGCAAACGGTGCAAATTTAGTTTCTAATATTGTATTAAATTCCTGAACTGAATTTTTTTGCAATTCTATCATATCATCAGATGACATAAATTCAATCATATCTGTTATATTATCAACAACGGTATCTATATTTTGTAAATTTATATTACTATTCGGATCAAATACTATTGCATTTTCGGAAATATTTTTTTCATACTCTACAGATTTTATTTCCATTAATTATATATTTATATTTTATTTTTATATATATTATTCAACGAAAAATAAAATAAATAAAATTTATTCTGTTTCACATATACGATTTTTAATCTTAGATTTAACTTTATTTTTCTTTTTGTTAAATTCATTAAATATTACTAATAAATTATAATCAAATAAATTCGTAACATCATTTTCCCACATTTTAAATAAATCTATCTTTTTATTTATTTTTGTTATATTTTGTAAACATTTAATTATTTTATTTTTATCATTAAAAATAGTATTTACTTTATAATATACTGGTTGGAATACATCGTTAAATAAGGACAAAACAATATTAATTCTAAATTTATTATAACGGGTGTTGTTTGATAAATATATACTATCTTCATTAATATTTAATACCCAAATATTAATCGCGAAAAAATCTGAAAGTAAATCAATTATATTATCATTATATGAAAAATTTTTTAAATGGGACGATATTTCTGGTTTTGTTAATTTGTAATTGAATTTATTATATAATTTATTTAAATTGGTTTTTAAAGTTTCATTTAATTCTTTAATCAAATTAACCTGATTGTCATATATTTTTAATTTAAAATTTATATCTAGGCAATACAAAACACTATAATATAACGAAATATTGATTTCATTAAAATATATAATGGAACCACAATATTTAAGTTTATTCAAAATGTCATTTAAATTATTAAATAATTTTGTTTCTATTTTTGGAAATTGTTTATAATCATTTAATTCTAAAATTGTAAATGTATTAGAAATTTCTACATCATTATCCACTTTATTAAATATATCATCATGTTCTTTTATAAATGTTATTATATCATTTAATGTTAATGTGCTCATATATTTAATTATATATCTAAATATTTATTTATATTATATTTCAATTTTTTATATCGTTTTAGAAGAATAATTTAATCCAATACTATTTTGTAAATAAAAATATATTAATCATTTAAGTTATCCTCATAATGTTTTTTTTTCAATAACATTTTTTCTTTATTGCTATATCGTAATCTTGGCTCGCATTTAGTTATTTCTTCCTTGGATTCGTGTTCTGATTGTAAATAATCATAATCTGTAATATTATCATTTTTTTTGTTAAATTCTTTTAAAAAATTTTCTATTTTATAATATGTTATATTTTCCAAATCACCAAATAAAATATTTGTACTTGATGAATTTCCTGTTATTTCGACATCTGGATTATATTTTAATATTATTTTGATTATTTGCAATATAATATTAATTTCTTTAATAGATTTAAATTTTCGAACTAAAAGTTCTTTTTTTCCTTGGGAATATTTTTTATTCATTATTAATATAAATATTTATTTTTTTATATGTTATTAATAAATAAAATGGAAGATAAATTTAATGTTAATGATTTAAAAACAATAGTAGAAAAAGATTATTTTTATCCTGAACAAGTGGACGAAGATTTACAATACAAATTATACAAAAAACGTGAATTTTATTTTAATAGAACCCCGGATAGACCTGAAATTGTTGATTACATTGATATCAAAAATTACAGAGATGATATGTGTGGAAAAGATTTTCAATTACAACCATATCAAAATATTTTACCAACTTTTATAAATCCGGAAACACCATATATGGGTCAGCTAGTAAATTATGGAACTGGTGCTGGTAAATGTATATATAAATCATCAATTGTTTTTATAAATGGGAAACATAATACTATCCAAAATATATGGAATAAATATAAAACAAATATAATTTTAGATAATGGAGAATGGAGTATTCCATCATCTCCATTAGTAATTATGGCTTATAATGAAAAAAATAACAAATTTGATAATACTAGAATTAAATTATTATACAGACAAAAAATTAATGAATATATGAAAAAAATTACGTTTAATGATAAAACATCAATAATAATTACACAAATTCATAAATTATTTGTAAATAATTATTGGTCTAATAAATTTAAAATAAATGATTATGTTAAATCATATGATTCGGAAAAAATTATATCAAATATAGAATATATTTTAATAAATGATTATGTATATGATTTTGAAACTGAAGAACATAATTATATTGCTAACGGAATTTTATGTCATAATACAGCAGGTGGAATAAGTGTTGCTGAATTATTTAAACCACAAGTTCAAAAATATAATACAAAAATATATGTTTTAGTTTCTGGACCAATATTAAAAGAAAATTGGTTAAATGAAATTTTAAAAAGTACAGGCGACACATATATAAAATCAAAACAAATAATATTAGATCCTGTAGAAAAACAACGCGTTTTGAGACAAAGCAAAAAAAATATTTTGCAATATTATAAATTTATGAGTTATAAAAGTTTTTATAAACATGTTTTAGGAGAAAAAGTAATAGAAAAAAAAATAACAAAGGACAATAAAACAAAAACAATATACAAAAAAACCGAAGAAGGTGTATTTGAAAGAGATATACCAATTGATAGATTATATTCATTAGATAACACTTTATTAATAGTTGATGAAGCGCATAATTTAACAGGAAATGTGTATGGAAAAGCATTAATGGAAATAAAAAAAAAATCTAGTAATTTAAGAATATTATTATTAACAGCAACACCAGCAAAAAATTTAGCAGATGATATAGTTGAATTAATTAATTTTATACGACCATTAAATTCGCCTATGGAGCGTGATGTTATATTTACAAATCAAAAAAATCATTTAATGGATATTAAAGAAGGAGGATTGGAATATTTTAAAAAAATGGCGTCCGGTTACGTTTCACATGTTCGTGGTTCTGACCCATTAACATTTGCTAAAAGAATTGATATGGGTATTGTTACAAAAAATTTAATTTTTACAAAAATAATCCCAACAAAAATGAAAGAATTGCAGTTAGAAGCATACAATAAATCTATTAGGGACACACAAGATTTATTGGATAAAAGTTCAGAAGCAGCGTCGAATTTTGCTTTTCCTATATTAGAAAATAATAAAATAATAGCAACATATGGTATAGAAGGACTTTTAAAATTAAAAGCTCAAATTAAAAACAATTTTAATCTGATTAATAAAAAATTAAATGAAAAATTTAATAAAAATAATCAAAAAGAAAAAAAATTTGTTGTGATTAATAACGGAATGTTAAGCGGAAAAATTTTTAATAAAAAATATTTAGATAATTTTTCAATAAAATTCGCAACAGCATTAGATAATGTAAACCAATTAGTATATGATAAAAAAGGTGTCAAAACAGCATTTATATATTCTAATTTAGTTAAAGTCGGAATAGAATTATTTCAAGAGGCTTTATTACAAAATGGTTATTTAATGTATCAAGAGAATGAAATGGATTATAAAATACAACCAAATACAATTTGTTATTATTGTGGTAAAAAAAATAAAAACCATATTAAAGAAAATCATGAATTTTTTCCCGCGACATTTATTACTATAATTGGGGCATCATCTGAAGAAGAAATAGAATTTGTTTCAGAAGATAAACAAAAAATTCTGGAAAATGTTTTTAATAATTTAAATAATATTACGGGGAAACATATTAAATTTGTTTTGGGTTCAAGAAAAATTGCAGAAGGTATTAGTTTGAAAAATATTGGAGAAATACATATATTGGATGTCCATTTTACATTAGGAAGAGTTGATCAAGTTACCGGAAGAGGTATTCGCCATTGTTCGCACTATATGACAATGAGCGAAAAAAATAAATTTCCCGAAGTTAAAGTTTATAAATATTGTGTCGTTTTAGAAAATGGTATTTCTTCGGAAGAAGAATTATATAGAAAAGCAGAATTAAAACATTTATTAGTTAAAAAAATAGAAAGGGCAATGCAAGAAGTAGCAATCGATTGTCCACTAAATTTTAATGTAAATGTATTCCCCGAAGAAATTAAAGAACATAAGAATTGTATTCCTGGAAAAACATGTCCTGAAGTATGTAATTATACGAAATGTGATTATAAATGTTATAATACTAAATTAAATGCAGAATTTTATGATAATGAAAGAAAATTATATCAAAAAATACCAAAGAATATGCTGGATTATTCGACATTTAAATATGGTTATCTAAAAACAGAAATTAATCACGTCAAATCATTAATTAATAATATGTTTATTAGACATTATTTTTATACTATTGATGATATTATTGAATATGTTAAATATATTTATGAAAAAGAAAAAAAAGATTTATTTGATGAATTTTTTGTTTTTAAAGCATTGGATGAAATGATACCTTCATCACAAAACGATTTTAATAGTTTTAAAGATTTTATTATGGATAAATTTAATAAATTAGGATATATTTTGTATGTTAATAAATATTATGTATTTCAGCCAATTAATAAAAAAACAGATATACCAATGGTTTACCGAATGATGCCCGAAAAATTAACAGTTAATACATTGACATTAAAAAATTATATTAAAAATAATGATAAATTTGCAACACAAAAACAAAAATTATTTAAAAATCAAACACAAAATATTATTAAAACAAAAGAATATGATTTTGATAGTGTCATGGATTATTATAATAATAGGGAAGAATTTGCATATGTAGGAATTATTGATAAAGATCCAAAAACAGGTAACGACATTTTTAAAATTCGTAAAAAACGAGAAAAAATATTAGAGAAAAAACGTGGTACTGGTATTTCCACATTAAAAGGAAATCTTTGCACTACAACAAAAAATAAAAATTATTTGTTAAATATTGCGAAAAAATTAAATATTAACATTAAAAATAAAATTAGTAAAACAAATATGTGTTCCATTATAAAAAATAAAATGTTAGAATTAGAAAAATATAGTATCGGAGATAAAAAAATGACATATATTATGATTCCAAAAGATAATTTGAATTATATTTTTCCATATAATTTGGAAGATCGCGTTGAGTATATCATTAATTTAATGGAAAAAAACATTGATATAAAATTAAATATTTCCGTAACAAATAAAGAACATAAAAATTATAATATAATAATTAAAAATGATTTAACCAAATATAAAGATTTTCTCATGAAATTTAATGCAAATGTTAATGATAAAGAAACAATTATAAATATTTCTTAAAAATATTAAATAATTTGTTAAGTATTAATTTTTGATATATTTATAAAATTGTATTTATTTTAATAAAATAAATATAAATTAGTTCCAATCCAATATTTTTATAAAATTCATGAATAAAAAAATATAATTTGCGCTGTTTTGCAATGGAAACTTTAGAGAATTTGTAATGTGTATATACAAGCAATAAAAAAAGAGGATCGTAAATTATATCTAGTATTTCGACACATGAACATCAACATATGCCAATCCCTCATTGACATCAGTCATGCATCGGACGAAAAAAGAATTTGCTGTGTCCGCAAGTTCTTTTATATGTACAGGCAAATGAACGTCGCCGGAACCCAATAAATTGAATTTAATTTTATCGTGATCTTTTTTTGCCTCAATAAGATCACCACACAATTGTTGGTACTCATCGTGTGCCGATTCAAACACTTCGTGATAAATCTGTTTCTTTTTGTCCATTTCCGTTTCTGAGAAATGAATTCCAGACGTTTCGATCATCGCATTTTCAACATCTTTAATATCACGAAGAATACGTCCCAATGTGTTTTTCACCTCAACGATATGTCCACAGAATCGATCATAAGAATGTTTGTACATGATTTGGCTTTCAATTACGGATGACATATTGAACAATCTGTTTCGTAAATCAATAATCAAATCAATGGGATATCCAATGAATTAAAATTTCAATTTTTTTTTACATATTTTAAATGGGGATACCTATTTTAAGCAAGGAAATGGTAAATTCACGTCGTTTTTGCGGTAGAATCTGGGAAATTAGTATATATATATATCAATTTATTATTTTTATACATTTAATGGCAAATGGCAATTTTTGAAAATCATCTATTGTGTTATTTTATTGATAATTTTGGTTCTTTTAAATAATATAACGGATTATAATATTATTAGATACCAAAATTATTAATATAATTTAAATTTTAAAAAATAAATAAACAAATTATAACGGGTTAAAATAATTTAGATTCATATATTATATGAGTAATAGTAAATTTCAATATCCAAATTTTTCAATCAATGGAAAAATATTTCCATCATTCATATTAGCAAATTATAAATCATATCATCTTCCAGAAATAAATATGGACGAAGTCGACGAAAATGCATGTAGAAAAAAAATTAAACAAGAATTAATGAAATATCAATCATTTATTTCGGCTTATCTTGATTATCGTTCTCCCTATAAAAATATACTTATTTATCATTTGATGGGAACAGGTAAAACTGTTACAGCAATTCATTTATATAATATTTTATATAATTATTCCGGTGATTGGAATGTGTTTTTATTAATTAAATCATCTTTACATAATCACCCTTGGTTATCTGATATTAAAAAATGGTTATCACAAGAAGAATATGATTATAGATTTCAAAATATTATATTTGTTCATTATGATTCTCCATTTGCGGACAAAGAATTTTTAGAAAAAGTCAAATTATCCGATTCATCAAAAAAATCGTTATATATAATCGACGAATCACATAATTTTATTAGAAATGTATATTCAAATATCACATCACGAACAGGAGGAAGAGCACAAGTTATATATAACCATATAATAAATGACCAGAAAGAGAATGATTCAACGAGAGTAGTTTTATTATCAGGAACGCCAATTATAAATAATGTTTTTGAAATTGCATTAACATTCAATTTATTGAGACCTGATATTTTTCCGAAAAATGAATCAAAATTTAATCAATTATTTATATCATCTGAAGGAAATTATCATGTATTGAATCCAAAAATGAAAAATTTGTTTCAAAGAAGAATTATAGGATTAGTTTCTTATTATAATGGATTTATTCCTACTTATTACGCATCAAAATCAATACATTATGTAAATATTGAAATGTCAGAATATCAAAATATTGTATATAATTATTTTGAAGAATATGAGGCAAAATTAGCAATGAAAAGTAAAAAAATGACTACATATCGTACATATACAAGACAAGCATGTAATTTTGTTTTCCCACCAATAAATCAATATGTGAATGGTGAAAATCGTCCTAGACCTAAACAATTTAAAATTTCTGAAAAAACGGCAGAAAAATTACAATCTGGAAAATTAAAATCAGAAGTTAATACGCAAAAATATATAAATGCATTAAACGAATATCTTGATACATTGACAGCATTTTTTGATGAAAAGCAAAAAAAAGATGAAAAAAATAATCATACTATAATTAATGATGTGGAAACATTTTTAGAAAAATATAAAGGAAATTTTAAAATATTTCATGAAAAAGAACAAACTAAATCATCTTTATATGATATTTTATATATGTGTTCCGCAAAAATGATTAGTATAATATTTACATTATTAATGTCCGATGGTCCAGTTATGGTTTATTCAAATTATGTGTTAATGGAAGGATTACAAATATTTAAAATATATTTGAATTATTTTAATTTTACCAAATTTATTAATCCTGAAAACGGAATCGAAAAATTTAGATACACCGAATTTCATGGTGGTATATCTAAAGAGGATAGAACACAAGCTTTAGAAATATTTAATTCAGAAGAAAATAAATATGGAGATTTAATTAAAATCTTTTTGATATCTCCGGCAGGCAGCGAAGGTATATCATTATTTAGTATCAGACAGGTACATATTATGGAACCATATTGGAATGAAACACGTATAATTCAAATGTTATATCGCGCAATTAGAAGATGTTCTCACAAATATTTACCATTAAATGAAAGACACGTTGATATTTATAGATATAAATCTATTAAAAAAAATAAACCAACCGCGGATCAAGAAATTGAAAATCAGGCGAGGGCAAAAGAACGTTTAATTGAATCATTTTTGGAACCAATGCGAGAAGTGGCAGTTGATTGTGAATTATTTAAAAATCATAATATGATTACTCAAGAATATAAATGTTTTCAATTTGATGAAAATACATTATTTAAAAGTCAAATTTCTCCTGCATATATGAAAAATTTAAATGATGATATGTTATACGATAATGGAACAAATAGTATGAATTCAATTACTGAAAAAATAAAAGTATATAAAATAAAAGCAGTTTTTGGCATAAAAAATAATCTTGAAAATATAGATATGTCAAAAACGGAATATTTTTGGTATAATCCAAAAACATTTGTGGTGTATGATTATGATTTTCATTATGCTATCGGAAAATTGTCACTTGATGATAATGAAATTCCTATTAAATTAAATAGTGACACGTATTTAATAGATTATTTAATTCCAATCCCAAAAATTAAAACAATAAATTACTAAAAATTTATTATTAAAAATTAGTTTTAAATATGCAAGATAGAATATCTTTTACATTATATTGCATTAATGAATTTTCATTTTGTTTATTTATTTTTTTTAATATTTTTTTTTTATTTCTTAATAAATAATCACGAACTTTATTGAACCTAGTAAAATTAAAATAACCATATTTTATATTTTTATTTTCCCACTTTTTTTTTATTGTTATTCCCGTAATATCATAATTAAATGAACCACAAACGGATATTCCTCCGTAAATGTTTAATGGAAATGAATACATTTTTTTATATCTTTTATAAATATTAATTGTAAAATTGGAACGGATTGAATAACAATCAATATTATCATTTTCATGTTTTGCATAAATTTCATCCCATGATGGTGCATCATGTTTACATATAAAAATATATTTTCCTTTTTTTTTACTTACCATTATTTTTAATAATAAATATTATTATATTATATTATTTTTTCAATTTTTATTATGTTTACAATATATAAACAAATTTTCTAAAAATTAAATATTATTGCTAAATAATAAAATTTTATATATAATATTTAATTAAATTATAAAAAATTGAAATTTAATATATAAAAAATAATATATTATATAATTAATAATGAAGGTAAATAGTAATAAAACAAATAGCAATAATGAACAAGAGGAAAAAGTAAATACAAAAAATGTGTTAAATTTTATATTAAATGAAAATAATAAATGGATTGATGAAAAATTTATTAAAAAAATTTTATTCCGTTTCGGAATAAAATATAAAATAAAAAACTTAAATTTATTTAAACAGGCAATGACACATAAATCGTATATAAATAGAAATTTTATTGAAGATAAAACAATAAAATTAATGAATTCACGAGCAAATATGATTAGTGAAATTAAAAACAAAAAAAAAGCAATAGAATTACAAACAAAAACATATGAACGATTAGAATTTTATGGGGATGCTATTATACATGCGATATTAGCAAAATATTTATATGAAAGATATGAAGACAAGGATGAAGGATTTTTAACAAAATTAAGAACAAAATTAGAAAATAAAGATATATTAGCATCATTATCGCGGAAATTAGGATTTGGAAAATATATAATTATTGGAAAATACATAGAAGATATATATGGAAGAAACGAAAATATTAATATAATGGAAGATGTATTTGAATCCTTCATTGGAGCATTAATGGAAGATTGCAATAGTTTTGAAATATGTGAAAAATTTGTGGTTTCAATATATGAAAATGAATTAGATATTCCAGAATTAATAAGAACAGAAACCAATTTTAAAGATAAATTATTACAATATTATCATGAAAAAGGATGGAACGACCCAGTCTATGAATTGAAAAAACAAACAAAAACAGAATATGGAAAAAAATATTTTACAATAATTGTAAAAGGATTTAATGGGGATTGTATAGCAGAATCAACAAATACTAGTATAAAAAAATCACAACAGGAAGCAGCAAAACACGCATTAGAATATTTGAATGTGATAACAAATTATGATGACGATAAAGATGAATTTGAATTAGAAATTTAAATTAATAGAAGTGATATTTTTTGCATTTGTGATTCATATTTTAATTTTTTATTTTCTAAATCTTGTATATCATTATCACATATTTTTATTATATTTAAATTTTCATTGTGGCAATTTATAATTCATTCTCCAATTCTTCAATATATTTTTTACATGTTGTTATTTTATTTTTCGATATTAATATTTTGTATATTATTCATGATTTTACTTATTTCTTTACTCAGTTATTTATTTTTTTAATTTAAAATTAAATTAATTTCATTAAATATTATTACCATTAAATATATTTGAAATATTATTTTTTTTTGTTACGCCACAATAATATTCGTCAGCATCAACGAATTCGGTAATATTATTATTTGGAAAATATATGTTGTACTATTTTTTATCATTATCAAAATACAATGATTTAATTATTTTTGTTTGTAAATCATTTTTTTTATTAAATAGTAGTGTTTAATTTGGAACCATGTTACTTTTGTATAATTTATTTTTTTTTAATTTTATACTATAAATTTATATGATAAAATTAAATATAAATTTATTAAATCTTATAAAAGATACTATAAATAAAACAAAGAAATTAGTAAATTCGTATAATCATACATACTCTAACCAAAAATATGAACTTGAAGAAATACTCAAGTCTATATTTTATATTTTAAAGTCAGGATAAATTTGTGCTTCGCACAAATTTCAGTCCTAATATTCGCGCATACTGCGCGAATATCAGGAATTTCATGGAGAAATAATCAATCCAGTATTATGACACAACATAAAATTTTTTTTGAACATATCATAAAATATTAGGTAAATATCTAAAAACGAAACAACTTAATTTTGTCGCGAGCGACAAAATTAAGTTATTGAGCTATTTTATGTTGTTGCTTTGCAACAACATAAAATAGCGAAACAAAAATCTAAAAATAAAATTATTATTATGAGAGCGCAAATTAAAAATAATCAATCATAATATTCGCGCGAATGCGCGAATATTATGATTGATTATTTTTAATTTTAACACCCCTTCGCTTAAATAATATATAAATTATACTTTTTGCCTTACAATGTAAGGCAAAAAGTATAATTTATATATTATTTGGCGAACAGATACAAGTTTTATCATTAATAGGACAGGAATAAATCAAAAGAGAAATAAATATTGCAGAAATAAGAAATGCACAAAGTTATCTTCTATTACTGACGAAAATGATATTCCATTACATATTTTAATATTTGACGGAAATAACATTTCTGGCGCATTGCGCCAGAAATGTTATTGAAGCTATTTGATTTTGTCGCAAAGCGACAAAATCAAATAGCGAAACAAAAATGATATTACATACTTTATTAAACAAATAAATTTTATAAAAAAATAAACCTACATAATAAATTATTATCTAATAAATTAATATTAAATAATTCTATAACACATAAATTATTACTATTAGCTGACAAAGGTTATGATTCTAGAAAATTACGTAATCTTCTCCATTTAGAACATATCATTCCATATAATAAAAGAAATACAAGAGATGAAAATAAAATTAAACATTTAAGTAGTGAAGAAAAAATAAAATATAAAAAAAGAATTAAAATAGAACATAATTTTTCATGGATCAAAAGATATAAAAGAATACAAGAATTTAATGAAAAAAATACTAAAATTTACGAGTCATTTTTATATTTTTCTTTGTGTTCTATGTTAAATAATAAATAATACAATAAAATAACACATTGACGAAATTAGTTATTTTCCTAATGCTCGTGTATTTAGGGGAATATGTTGAAATTTTTTTTTATATAATTTAAAAAAAAGTGTATAATTATATTATATATATAATATATATTTTAAAAAATCGAACTTTATTTTTTACAATTTATAATGTTTAATTTAAAAGTTATTAATGTGGTAAATTAATCAATTCTAATAATAAAAAATTATTAAATGAAAAAATATGATGGTTTAATTTCTTTAAGTTAATCCATTATTAATAATATAAATATATATTTTTTATTGGATGCAAATTGGAATAGCAAAATATAATATAAAATTAGTTTCAAAAAAAGAATATGAAAATGTAATTGGTATTACTATATATGTGTGTAATAATAAAAAAAATATATATTTTCCAAAAAATATGTTAAAAAATAACAAAGGAATAATAAAAAATCTGAATATGTGTGATACAATTAAAAATATATGAAATATAAAACAAAATATTTAAAATTAAAAATAAATAAAAATTGAAAATATATTAAAATAATATTAGTATATTATTTTAATAATGGATAATAAGTTTAAAAAAATAATAAAACAATGTGAAACATTTGATGATTTTAATAAACAACTAAAAAATTTATTAACTAAAGAAAAAGGAGATTATTTTGAATTTTTTTGCCAATTATTCTTTCTTTTTGATAATAAATGGATTAATTTGATTAAAAATTCTTGGTTATTAAATGATACTCCTTTAGAAATTAAAAAACAATTAAATATTCCAAATAAAGATATCGGTATTGATATTATTTTAGAAACAAATGATAATGAATTTTATGCA
>Ga0209417_1000700_pt1 | contig 72637 bp, 55 predicted proteins | sample RifGroF2_FD_184002 | JGI IMG/M metagenome (GOLD analysis project Ga0209417, IMG submission 184002) | Groundwater microbial communities from Rifle, Colorado, USA - Groundwater F2 (SPAdes) (version 2) | ecosystem: Environmental > Aquatic > Deep subsurface > Groundwater | place: Rifle, Colorado... | reverse complement strand
GTTCTGTCCGTTGCTCTCCACCCCGCCTCTTGGCGACGCAGTTACTTCCAGTTCTCATCGGGTTATGGCCCCCAATGGCCGGGCTCTCTCATCCCGGAGGGGTTCGCACCTCCACAGCGCACGAGGGTCGCGCTCCGTCGCGACCGAAAGAAGAAGGTTCCGACCGAGCGGAACCCTCCAGAATAGTTTAGATCTTTTCGGATGGGGCAACGAATAAAGAGCCATTCCATCCGCGTCTTTTCATGGGTTGCTTATCCTATTCGTTGCCGCCTCTCATGGGTTGAGTTTGCAAAGCCGAAGAGCCCGTCTTCGCCCGCCTGCGCATCGCTGCGCGAAGCGTTGCGGGCAGGGAGAAGCCGGGCCACCTTCAAGACGCCTTCGGGCGGAACGAACGATTTTTTATGGGGCCTTTTTGCGCGGCTTTTTCGTTTTCTTTTTGGGCATGGGAAGTTCTTGGGCGGTTAATTTGATCAACCCGGTAATCCATTCCCGATCTTCGAACGCGTCTTCAATCAGAAAATACAATTTGGCGCCGGGATAGGGCGGGGCTTCGACCACCTCGCCGATATATTTACGGCCCGCTTCGGTTGGTTTCACAAAAAGCCGATTGTCGCAAACCAGCGCGACGACTTTGCTGTCGCAATAAACGGCATATTCCCCAAACATCTTTCTGCACGCAACCAGACCGGCCTCGCTCATCTGGTCTAAAAGAAAATCCATGAAATCTTGATCGGAAGCCATTCCTACTCTCCTTTCCTGCTGTGACGGGGACATCTTACGGAACGGTTGTTAAAATGCCATGAAAAAGCCCTCCCTCCTATTTCTTGCGCAAAGTCTTCAGCGCGCCGCCCCAGGCGATAACTTGATCGAGCAGGGTGTTGACGGATTTTTCCTGCGTGGGTCTGGGCTTGAAGACGCTGTAGTTTTCGAAATCGCCGGCGAGGGATAACGCGACTTGGGCGCGCACATCGGCCACTTGCAACTCGCCCATGACCAGCCGCAATTGCTCCACCGCGCGCGTTCCCCCGACGCCTCCATAACCCACAAACCCGGCCGCCTTGTTGTTCCACTCCCGGTATAAAAAATCGATCGCGTTCTTGAGCGCGCCGGAGATCCCGTGATTGTATTCGGGCGTCACAAAAACAAAGGCGTCGAAGGCGTCGATTTTCGCGGACCAAGCCTTCGTGTGCGGCTGGCTGTATTGCTGCATCGACGGCGACTCGGCCTCGTCGAGCAACGGCAGGTTGAAGTCCTTGATGTCCACCAGCTCGAATTGGGCATCGCTGCGTTTTGTCGCAATCTCGTGAACCCAACGGGCAACCGCCTCCGCCTTGCGGCCCGGACGCGTACTTCCAACGATAATGGCTGCCTTGATCATATCTGTTCTCCCTTTTTTGCTCTGACTTCAGCGAACGTGAATAGATCAATTTACATGAACTTGCCCTCGGGGCCTTGTTATGGATAAGACTCGCGAAAAGGTTTAGCCGTAACGTCTAGCGATGCAGTTATTAATACATTAAGAAATTGTGCGGCCTCCGTAGGCTAAGCTGGCGATAGAACCGATTATTCGTAACGGCTCAGGCGCTAACCCGCATTTCTCACCGCCTGGTGAGAAATCCGGGCTAATCGCTTTTTGACAGCTTCGGCGGCGATGCCGTAAGCTGTCGACTGGTTTGCGTTGTTGGCCCAAAGAAAACCAAAGGAGCACTGAACGATGAAGGCAAAAAAACTGGTTATGGTATTGCTGGGTTGTGGTCTGGCGGCGCAGATAACGTGGGCGCAGGGCAGTCTGACGCCACCGAGTGCGCCTGAGCCGTCGATGCGGACACTGGCGCAGCTCGAACCTCGAAGCCCGATCTCTTCGTTGCCATACACGATCAACATGCAGGGGGCGTATTACCTCACGACCAATCTGACGGGCCAGGCCGGAACGAACGGCATTACGATTACAGCCGACAACGTTTCGCTGGATTTGAATGGATTCGCACTTACAGGCGTGATGGGCTCCATTGCTGCCATTCGAATCGATTCCGCCATCACGCACCGCAACATCGCGATCCATAACGGCACAATATGTGGATGGGGGGCGATGGGCATTTCCGGCCATTTGGCGGAACACCTCATTATTCATGACATAATGGCCTACACCAATGGAACAGTCGGCATCGCCGCTGGAAACGGTTCGCTTGTCACACGCTGCACGTCCATGGGTCACAGCTCCTCCGGCTTCCAATTGTACAGCGGCAGTATGATCACAGACTGTATCGCGCGTAAGAACTCGGGAGCGGGCATCAATCTCTACTGGGACAATGTGGCGAAAGAGAACGCTTGTTACGATAATGAGAAAGAAGGCATCAAGGTGTCCTATGGAGGCAATCAGGTTGACGCAAACAAAGTGAGTTACAATCAGACTGGAATCCGCACGGATTTCGCCTCCGGCGTTAACCTAATTGTTCGAAACGCGGCCAGCGGGAATTCGACAAACTATTCCTTGCATGCGACCAATGCCGTGGGACCCATCGTGAGTTGCGCTGGGAGTGTCATAACCAATACCAACCCTTGGGCTAATTTCTCGTACTGAGCGAAACGGGGGATGCAACCTCCAGAAGCAGCCATTAGGGCCACGGCTCAAGATTCAAGAATTGGCAGAAGCTGCTCCTTGAGAATGCTTCTATGTTAGAAGAGCATTGAGAATGAAATGTGAAGGCAAAGAATGATGGAATTCTTGAATCTTGAGCCGTGGCCCTGATGCCTATTAACCTTGAAAGAGTGGCCCCACGGATGGCAAAGCGGTCCCACGGATCGTCAAGTCTGAGACGTAAGGGTCATGCCGCCGGCCCGAAGTGGACCTGAAGGTGGCCCGGCTTCTCCCTGCCCGCAACGCTTCGCGTAGCGATGCGCAGGCGGGCGAAGACGGGCTCTTCGGCTTTCTGAGATATTTTTTCCAATCATTGGAAAATTTTTTACGTTGTTGGCCGGTTCTCCCGTGAGGGACGTTGTTCCAACGGGACTTCGTGCGAACCGGCGCGCCGACCCGCAGAGTCAGACGACGAATCAAGGAGGAGCTTCATGCTCGCAGTCCTCTTGCGGCTCTCGCAAAAGCCTATCTTCGCTTTTATTCGTCGAGGCCGATCATGTAATAGGCCGCTCCGCTGCCGGACGAATCCGTATAGCTGTTGAGCGGAGGAGTGGCGGTCAGGCCGGCTTGGAGCACGGTGAATCCGGCCAGCAGATGGGTGGATTTGTAGAGGGTATACGTCTTGCCGGGCATGCTGTGCCAGCGGACGGTATAGCTGCCGGGCGTTGCGGCGGTGCTGACGTTGGCGGCGGCGAAAACGGAGGAGGGGTCGGCGGGGTCGGTGCCGGCCAAATATTCGGCGCGGTTGGAGAGGCCGTCGCCGTCGAAGTCGGCGTCGGGCCGGACGTCTGCGGGCTGGGCGATGGCGTCGTTCGGATCGGCGTCTACTACGCGCTGCTGCCAATCGTCGGGCAACTGATCCTGGTTGGCGTCGATGGCGCCGATCGCGAAGACGGACAATCCGGCGGCGTCCTGGGCGGCCAAGGCATAAGGACCGGCGGCCGATACTTTCAACACTTGCACGAGCGTATTGAATTGTTTGCGCGGGACGGGAACCAGGATGTTCGAGACGTCGAGCGCGTTCAGCTCGCCGGCCCCGCCGACGGTGACCAGCAGCGGCCCGGCTTGGGCCAGGCTGTTGACCGCGCCGGCGATCGAGGTGCGCAGCGTCGGCGTCGTGGGATTGGACACGTTCAGCGCCAGCCAGCCGGAGTTATTATCGGCGACCAACGCGTTGGTTCCCGAGACGATCACGCTCATGGCGAGCCCCGGGGTGTTGTAGGACCCCAGGAACGACGGCTGGCTGGGATTGGACGCGTCGAGGATGGCCAAGCCGTATTCTCCGGCTGCGACATAAATGCGCGAGCCGCTGAATGCGAGATCCTGGACGAACGCGGGGGCGGTCCATAAGCCGCGGGCCGACGGCGCGGCGGGCGAGGAGATGTCGATCACGTGGACGCGCCGTCCATCCGTCAGGGCCGCCAGCGAGCCTGAGACCGCCACGGCGCGGACTTGAACGAGGTTGGTGGTGGCGTAACTGCCGATCAGTCTTGGCGCGAGCGGATTGGTTACGCTGAATATTTTGAGCCCGGCGTCGCCGTCGCCAACCAGCGCCAAGCCGCCGGCTACGGCCAATGCCCGGGCATTGGCGGCGGCAAGGGACGAGCCCATCAGCACCAGTCGGCCCGGATACTGAAGGGAATATATTCTCAGTCCGGCTTCCCCGGCGGCCACATAGGCCAAGCCGTTGGTCGCGACGACGGAGGACGAACGATGGCCGGTTGAAAAGGCGGACACGGGAACGGGAGTTAGCGGCGAGGAGACATCCAGGATTTGCAGCCCGGAAAAACCATTCGCGACATAGAGCGTCGAGCCGGCCAGGGCGAGGGCCCGGGCTTCGCCGGCGGAGGTGTTGGTGTAGACGGCTTGGGGCGCCAGCTCGCTGGATATGTCCAGCGTAAGCACGCCGGCCGCGCCGGCTGCGACATACAGGGCTTGTCCGGAAATCAACGCATCATGGCCGACGGCGCCCAGGTACAACCGGGAAAAAACGACCGGAAAATTCGGCATGAAGGTGTCGACGTTGGAGAGCTGGGCGTTGTCGTCGACGAGATAGAAGACCGAATCTTTCACGGCCATCGCTTTTCCGCCCGAGATGGCGCTGGAGGCGCCGATCCTGGCCGGCGCGGCGGGATTGCCGATATCGAGGATCTCCACGCCGAGATGATGATTCAGCAGATAAACGAGGTCTCCATAGACGACCACGGCCCGGGCCGGGCCGGCGGTTCGATAGGCGCCGACCAAGGAAGGAGAAAGCGGATGGGCGATATTCAAAATCCGCAGCCCTGCGGCGCCATCGGCCACCAAGAGCTGGTTTCCCAAAAGGGCCAGACCGTGCGCCGAACCCGAGGTGTCGAACGAGGCGGCATGAAGCGGCGAGCGCGGATGGCTCACGTCGACGATCTGTACGCCGGCCTGTCCGCAGGCGACATACGCATGGGCGCCGGTGACGACGATGGATTCGATCGGACCCGGCAACGCCAGGGACGCCAGCGGCGAGGGCGCCGCCGGATTCGTGCGGTCCATTAGCAGGAGCACCGCTCCGGCGCCGACGTACAAGGTGGCGCCCTGCACCGCGACGGCCGAACAGATGCCTCCGACCGAGCCGGTGGCGTTGACGGCGTTCAATCCGGCCGCGGCGCCCAGTATGGAAACGGTGGTCAAACCGCCGGAGAAATTGGTGACGCCGTTTGCAATCGTTCCCGCCTTGAGCGTGTGCGTCCCCGGCAAAGCGCCCAAGGTGGGCCAATCCAGATGAAGACTCGTGAACTGGCCGGGCGTCAGACCGGTTACCGTCTGCGAAGCCACGATTTGTCCGGTGTTGGTATTGACCAGGATGACCGTGAAAGGCTGGGTGGCATTGGATTGATTGGTCAACGCCACATCGATGCCGACGCGATCGCCTTGCAGGACGTTGCCCGAAGAAACAATGACGGAGGCCGCCACGCTATGGGTCCGCACGTACTGAGGCTGAACGACCGTCAATTCGAGATTGAACGCCAGGTCGGGAGTCGAGGAGTCGGGGGGCGAATTATGAGCGGGGCCCTGATGCACTTCGGCGGACAGGACATTGCGGCCGATGGCGAACAGATTCGACGAGGTGGTAAAAACGACGTCATTGGTTTCGGCCGCTCCATAAACCGCGCTCGCGGCCATGGTGTTATAACTCACGTCGCCTAGGGGCATGTTGTTGCGGTAGATTTCGGAGCCGTTCAGGTAGACCACGATTCCGTCGTCGCGGCGAATTTTCATCGAAATCGAAAGAGGCGTCATGTCGACATATACCTCGCGCCGGAAATAGCAGGTGTTGCGCGACGGCGTTATCGCGGTGGACAGGACATCTTCGGAATCTCCGAAGCCCAGTGCTGCCGGGCCTTCGCTCCAGAAGCCGTCATAGTAGTTTGCGTTTCGCCAGGGGGTTCCGGAGAGATCGACGCCGGTGTTGTTGTACTTCCAAACAGCGCCTTTCGAAATCAGCACGTTCGTTTCCCCGGCATAGGCGAAGATCGTCGATCCGTAGCAGGTGTTGTTGGAGAGCTGTGTTTCTCCCGCCACGACGGACGAGGTGGCCACCAGGGAATGCAGACCGATGGATGCGCCGGCCGTATTCCACTGGATCAGCACATTGGTGGCTTTGCCCGCCGCCAGGCCGGCGACGCTGCGGCTGCCGATGGATCGGGCGTCGGTGACGTCGCGAAGCGAGACCGTGAAGGCTTCCGTTGCGGTTCCCGCGTTGGTCGCGGTCACAAACAGATTGGTTGTCGCGCCCGGGGTCATGGAGGCGGGGGCCGTGATGGACAAGAGGCGGATGTCGTGAACGGTTACGGCCCCGCCAGGCGCATAGGTCACCAGCATATTGGTGAAATGGGCCTGGTTGGGCGGGGAGGAAGTGGCCCCGGCCGTCCCTTTGTAAAACGAGAGGACATTGGTCGAGGTCCAGGGGCCCGAGGCGTTGTTCTCCGTGAACTCGACGTAGAACCGGTAGGTTCCGTCCGGCACGACGGCGCCCGATGTATTGCGGCAATTCCACGTGAGCAAATGGGTTCGATGCGAGTTCAGCGTGGCCCCCGTGATGCCGTCCACTACGTTGCTTTGGGATTTGGGCCCCCATTGGGTCAGGTACTGAATGCGCGATGCCGCCTGCCGCTTGAGCGTTTTGACGAAGTTCGTTTGCGCATCGGTTACCCAAATGGCCAGCACATGGTTCGGCGCATAGTTGCCATTGGCGGTCTTGGTGCTGACGCGGAACGTCGCGGTTCCATCCGTCTGGGCCAGAATCACGGTCGGCAAAAAGAACAGGACGGCGGCCCCAATTAGTTTCATGATCGATTTCATATTTCCTCCCGGCGGTTCTTGGTCGGTTCCGCGCGCATGACATGCGTGGCGCAGTCCAGGCAGGGATCCACGGAATGAATCACCCGCAAAACTTCGATCGGCTGATCCGCGTTTGCCACGGGCGTGCCCATCAGGGCTTTTTCCAGCGGGCCCATTTGGTGGGCGGAATCCCGGGGCGAAATATTCCAGCATGTCGGCGTGATGACCTGGTAATGCGCTATCTTTTGCGAGGCGATCGAGAGCCAGTGGCCCAGCGCGCCGCGCGGGGCTTCGGTCAGGCCCATGCCCGCGCCCGTTGTGGGAATGGCGGCGGGGGTGTAGGCCGAAACGTCGACGGCCAATTGGCTCAGCCAATCCTTCATGGCCAGCGCCAGTTTGCGCGCCTCCCAGGCGCGGGCGCGGTGGCGGTCCATGACCGATACGCCGTGCGAATAGTCGCCATTGACGGCCATGCGGGCCAGCGGCCCGCATTCGTAGGGCAAGCCCGCGTAGCGCGGCGATTTGAGCCAGGAGTAGGCCTCCAACTTGGGATATTGCGGAATCGTGTCGCCGACGGCCGGATGGACATCGTTGGTGGATGGATGATACCAGGAATGAACAATGTGTTCCGAGATGGCCGAGGCGTTCATGGCCTGGACTTCGGGCGTGCCGCTGACCACCCGGCCCGGCGCAAACAGCTTGGACGTGCCGGCGTTGTTGAGTTCATACGCGCCGAAGGACAATAGATGGCCGTAGCCCCTTCCGATCGAAAAATATTCCGGATACAGGGAGGCCAGTCGCTCGACATCGGGAATGTACGAGCCCTCGATGAACGCGATGAGTTCATCGAGATAGGCTCCGAATTGCGATTTGTCGTCGGCGCTGGAAACGGCGGTGATGCCCCCGGCGATGAACGCCGGCGTGTGGGGAAGTTTTCCGCCGTAAATTGCGCCCATCTCGTGCGCCTTGCGTCTTACTTCAATGGCGGCGAGATAATGACCGAGGAAACCGCCTTCGGCGGCCCGATCCAAGCGCAACCCAGGGTCCCAGCCAGGCAGCCACGGCGCCATGGAGGGACCCTTGATGTAATCGGGCAGCGAGAGCAGATAGAAGTGCAGGATGTGCGACTCCAGGTAGCAGGCGCCGTGCACGAGATTGCGCATGAGGCGGGCCGGCTCGGGCGCCGCGACTCCGCAGGCCTGGTCCAACGACAGAACGGCGGCCATGGCATGCGAGGTGGGGCACACGCCGCAAATGCGGGACGTGACGATCGGCGCGTCGCGCGGATCGCGATGCTCCAGGATTTTTTCGAAGCCGCGAAAAAGGGTGCCGATGGCATGCACGTCGACCACTTGCTGGACGCCGTTGACCGTGTCCACTTTCACGTCGACTTTCAAATGGCCTTCGATGCGGGTTACAGGATCGATTGAAGCGGTAATGACAGGCATGGGAGTACTCCTAGGCTAAATTACGGAATGTAGGGATCGAAGAAGGATTGCGGACCTGGAAACGAGGGTTCGACGCAACCTTGGCAGGGGGCGTTGGCCCCAATGCACCAACGGCCCGAGCCTTCCTTGCCGTTCCAGCAATTTTCGCATTTCGCCTGGGTGAGCGGTCCCCGGCAACCGAGGTGGATGAGGCATTTGCCGTTTTGACCGAAATCCGCGGCTTCGTTGGCGCCGCCCTGATTGCGCGGGCAATGGTCGTGAATATAGCCGTGGGCCTGGTAGAGCTCGATCGGACGGCCGGCGTTGTCGAGCGGCACCGCGTTGCCCAGGATCAGTTGCACGATCGCCCAAATCATCCAGTTGGGATTGGCCGGGCAGCCCGGGATGTTGATGGTGGACCGTCCGGTCAATTCACGGACGCCGACCACGCCGGCGGGATTTGCGCCGGCCGCCGGGATGCCGCCATAGCTCGCGCAGGTTCCGGCGCAGACGATCGCGGCGGCGCGCGCGGCATAGTCCTGCACCGCCTGCTCCATGGTCGTTTCCTGGCCGTTGAAGCTGTAGATCACGCAGGCATGCCCATCGAAAGCGGTGGGAATGCCTCCCTCCACCACGAGAACGAACGGTCCGGAATCCACCGCCTGCTTCATGGCGGCCACCGCGGTTTCTCCGACGGCGGTCGTGAGCGTGGGATGGAAAACCAGATTGATGTGATCGGTGAGCGTATCGGCGATGGTGTAGGGAATCGAATCGGAAATGCGGTTAAGCAACGAGACCGAACAACCGGCGCAGGCGCTGCCCTGCAACCAAATCACCGAAGGGCCCAGCGGGCTGGCCAGCGCTTTGGCCAGCAGGCCGAGTTGAAACGAGCTTAATCCGATGGCCCCGGCCGACATCCCGCAATACTTCAGAAATACACGACGACTAATATGCATGCTTCTTCTCCCAGCCCGTCTCCCCACCCCTCGAGCGAAGCCTTGAGTCGTGATAAGGGTACACAGATCCCTCGGCGCTGAAATCAGGAGAAATCTATTAATATTCGCAGAAAACTACGAAATCCTTCGATGCATGTTATATTAATACAGGATAAAGCTATGCTGAAGGCGTGTTATGAGTTCGAAAGAAATGGCTCAGAAGCTTGCGGATGACGAGGTCGTAAAAAGCTTTGATTTGCTGGCCCATCGTGTGACAGGTCTACGTCTCATTATTCTGTTGCCTGGTGAAAACAGGGCCTTGGAAATCAGCCAGCCGAGCGGGGAAAACGTCATGCCGGGATTCTGCCGGATGATGCGCTCTACCGTGGAGGGACAACGGCGTTGTTCGACCTGCAGATCGCTGGTCGCCTTTGCGGCTGCCAACCGAGGGGGCATTGAACACACGTGCCATGGGGGCGTTTATGTGATGGCGGCGCCGGCCGCCGTACCCGGCAAAGCCCCGATCGAAAGCCCCGTAGTCAGCACTTGCGCTTATCGAATGGCGCATGATGGATTATCCTGGCAGAAAGCGCAAAGCCATCTGGCGGGAATTCCGGTGGATCGGCGCAAGATGAAAGCCGAATACGAAAACATGCCTCAATTGACGCGACGGCAAAGGGACCTCGCCCGGGAAATTCTGGATCTGGCCGCCTGGGGGATCGGGCAAAAATACTCCTCCTTGGAAAAGAAAAACGAAACGACGACTCCTGCGGCCCGCTCGTCGATGGAAACGATGGAAAGCCAGTTTCATTCGGCGTTGAGGCTGGTAGGCGAAGGGGAATTGGAACGAGGCAATCAATCTCCCGGCAAAACGCTGGTGGAGATGGTGGCCGGAGTGGTGATGCGCGAGCCGGCGCTTCCGCACAGCGTGTCGCTGATTGCACGCGCCGCACGAATGACCCCCAATCACTTTTCCACCCTCTTTCGACGGCATATGGGAAAGACCTTCATGGAATTTCTCATCGAAAAACGAATCGAAATGGCCAAAAAGCAATTGAGCAATCTGACCCTCGGCATCCATGAAGTCGCCGTGCAGTCCGGTTTTCCCGATGCCAACTATTTCGCGCGGGTTTTCAAGAAGCACACGGGCATGACGCCCAGGGAATGGCGGGAGAAATGGTCTTGAAGGCGGACAGGCCGAAGACGGGCTTCCTCGCTCACCCTCGAAACCGCCGGAAGCAGTCGGCAATGGCGGGCGTCAAGGCGGCTTTGGAACGGTTCATGACGTAAAGATGTATGCCCGGCGCGCCGCGACCGAGCAGTTCTTCGATTTGTTTTTGCGCCCACTGAATGCCGACTTCCTCGGCGGCATCGCCTTCGCTGCCGGCTTCTTCCATTTGGCGGATGAGCTCCTCCGGAAGGCGGGTCTTGCAGCGCGCGGTCATGCGTTGGGCCTGTTTGAGCGATATGGCCGGCAGGAGCCCGGGCAGAATCGGCTGGCGGATGCCCGCGGTCCGGCAGGCTTCCACAAAATCGAAGTAACAGCGGTTGTCGAAAAAGAGCTGCGTGGTGATGAAGTCGGCGCCGGCATCGGTCTTTTGTTTCAAATGAACGATGTCCTCCCGGGCAGACGGCGCCTCGGGATGCCTTTCGGGATAGCCGGCCACGCCGCAACAAAAATCCGTGTGGGCCGTTTTCAACAGGGCGACGAGGTCAGAAGCGTGCGCCAGCCCGTCGGTCACGGCCTGGAAAACGGTTTCGCCCTGGGGCGGGTCGCCGCGAAGCGTCATGATGTTGCGGTAACCCAAGCCGTGCAGCCGGTCGGCCAGGGCCAGGAGTTCGTCCCGGGTCGAGCCGACGCAGGTCAGATGCGGCATGATCGGGCCGTAGCCCATTTGCCGGAGCAGGTCGCAGACTTGAAGGGTTCGTTCCCGGGTCGAACCGCCCGCCCCATAGGTGACGGTGGCAAAATCGGGCTTGGCCGAGAGCAACTGGGCGGCGGCTGTTTCCAACGACGCCATGCCGAGCCCGTCTTTCGGCGGAAAGAACTCGAAAGAAAGCAGGGGGCTTTTCCTCCGGTCCAACAAATCCTTTATGCATAAAGCGTCCATGCCCGGTCACTTCCTTTTACGTAACATTGCCTAAGATAACCCTGAATTTGGAGATTTCCCCAATGGCCATCATGATATTTTCCGGCTGGGCCGGTTTGATGATGTAGTGCTGCACCCCGTGCGCGCGGCCAAATTCGATATCCTTTTCATAGTCGGACGTGCTGACGATGGCAATCGGAATTTGTTTGCGTTCGGGATCTTGCTGAAGTTTTTCGAGGACATCGCGCCCGTCGATGCCGGGCAGGCTCAGGTCCAACAGGATCAACCCGGGCAGAGGAAAGGCGTCTTTGTCCGCGTATTGATTGCGGTGGTACAGATAATCCAGCGCCTCCTGTCCGTTTCGCACTACGTCCACCTTGTTCCAGATGTTTCCCTTGGTCAGCGCCCTTTGCGCCAGCAGGACGTCCTCTTCGTCGTCTTCGATCAATAATATTCGTATGGCTTCAACTGTTATTTTGCTCATGCTTATCCCTCTCTTGACCCTCGTGGGTAGTCTCTTCGCCGGGTTCCTTCGATTCTTGTCGAGGAATGACCAGCCAAAAAGTGCTGCCTTGCCCGGGATTCGAATCTACACCAATCGAGCCTCCGTGCCGATGAATAATTTTCCGGCAAACGGCCAGGCCGATCCCGGTGCCCTCGTAGCGATTGCGTCCGTGCAGTCGTTTGAAGGGGGCGAATATTTTCCCGACCTCGGCCGGATGCATGCCGATGCCGTTGTCCTCAAAGAAAATTTTCCACCCGGAGGCCTGCTCCACCGCCCGGATTTCGACGCGCGGGGTCCGTTTATCGTTGAATTTAAGGGCATTGCCGATGAGATTTTGAAAAAGCCGGGTCAACTGGGTTTCGTCCCCGTTCACGATGGGCAGGGGATTCGCGACGATTTCCACCGGGCGCTCCTTGATGCGTTCGGAAAGATTGTCCCGGGCGGTATTGACGACCCGGTCGAGAGGGACGGACGCAAAGGGGCGTTCGGAAGCGCCGGCCTCGGCCAGCGCCAGCACGTCCTTGATCAGCCGCCGCATGCGTCGCGCGGCATCCACCATGATATCGATGTATTTGCGTCCCTGGACATCGACCTTGGGGCCGTAGTCTTCCATAAACAGATGGGCGAAACTCTCGATTTTTCGCAACGGTTCCTGGAGGTCGTGCGAAGCGACATGGGCGTATTCCTCCAGGGCGTTATTGCTTTCGCGGAGTTGCTCGTTGATCCGGCGCAATTGCTCTTCGCTTTCGCGCAGGGCATTCTGGGCGCGCTGGGCATCCTGCATGAGATTGAGAGCCGCCCGGCGGGCCTGCTCGCTTTTGGCCACTTCGAAGCGGAGCTTTTCGTTGGTCGCCGACAACTCTCCGATCAGGCTTTCACGCTGGCGTTGGGCATGGCGCAGGGCGCTGTCGTCGCGGAATACCATCACCACTCCGACCAGCCACCGGTCAACATCCAAAAGCGGCGTGGCGCTGAAGGAAACCTCCCGTTCGGTTCCGTCGCGCGCGGTCAGGATGGCGTGCTCGTCGACGACCGGATGATGGCCTTTCTGGAGAAGCTGCGGGAAGGGATTGGAGAGCGGTTCGCGGGTTGCCTGATTCAACAGATGGAAAATTTCCTCCAGTTGCCGCCCCTCGCAGGCTTGCTGGGTCCAGCCGGTCAGGTATTCGGCGGCTTCGTTCATCAAAATGATGTTTCCTTCTTCGCCGGTCGTAATGACGGCATCGCCGATGCAGCGAAGAATGGTGCTCAACTGTTCGTTGGCCTTGAACAGGGCGGTAATGTCCTCGGTGGCGTTCCGTTCGACTTTGTTCATGTCGCGAATCAAGAAGAAGAGATAAGCGCCAAGGGCGGCGAGGGCGGAATAGGTCGTGACGACCCCGGTCCAGGTCAACAGGTTCCAGGAAACGCCCTCCCGGTTGAACAAGGGAATGATGATCGTTTGGGTCAAAAGAGCCCCGATCAACAAAATCAGCGCCACCGGCGCATATTTGCGGAACGGTGAAATCCAGGCGGGTTCGACGCGTTTTGTAAAATCCCGCGTCATACGGAATTCCATTCGTTCAGATCGGTTTCCGCATCCGACCAAACGGGCGGATAACGGGGCGGGTTGCCCTGCTCGGCCAGCAGCTCGTTGATTTCTTCCTTCAGCTCGATCATTCGATTTTCGCGGCCCACCATGACGTGATTGAAGTCGGCCAATTCTTCGTTGGCCCGGTTGGCTTTTTCGATCAAATCGCGCAACTCCGACCGCGTTCCGGCGATCTGCAGGGCATTGCCCAGCACCTCCGCCAGCAGGGAGATGTGATACAATTGCGATGCAGAGATGGGCCGGTGGGTGATGCGGTTGTCGACGCTGATGATCCCGAACACCTTGCCGGCCTGCCGCAGGGCGATAAGATTGGAGCCGGCGTCGATCTCGCCCGGTTTCGGCTCGGGATTTCCCGATGGGTACCCGGTTTTAAAAGGGATGCCTGCGAATAGACCCTCGATGTCGCGCTCCTTGCGGATATCCCAGTAATAATGGCGTTCGTTGGTGGTTTTCCCGTTCATATCCGTGCCATACGTTCCATAGAAACGGGGATCGTAAGGATCGCTCAGGAAAAGCCCGCATCGGTCGAGGTCCATTTGGCCGCGGATGCCCTCGACCACCATGCGGCAGATTTCGTCCTGGGTCTGGCAGCCCGCGATGACCGCCGAGAGATTCAAAACGGCTTGCAGCCATCGTTCGGCTTTTTGACGTTCCTCGTGGTCCCGGCGGAGCTGCTCGGTACTTTGACGCAGCGCCTGTTCCATCCGCCATTGGTTGAGAAACCGGCCCAGGCGGTCGGCCGCGGTGATCAGCAGCTCCCGTTCCGAATCCGTGAGGCCTCCGGCCTTGGCTTTCTGTTCGGTCCAAAAAACCTCCAAACTTCCGGCCATTACGTCTCCGCTGCGGAGAGGAAAGGACTCCCCGTGCGCCGATTCCTGGAAACGGTCCGAAAGGTAGGTTCGCTCTCCCACGCAAAGCCGTACGCAGCAGTCCCGTCCGCGGCACGCGGCATTCGGCAGAATGCGGGCTGTCGCCTGCAGGGCGACTTCGGCGGTTTGATCTTCGCCGGAAAGGAGCTTTTCGATGCCGTACAGGCAGCCCAATTCGGAAATCATCTGCTCCAGCGTCGTTACATCGATGGCGGATGCATGGGCCTTGACTTGTGTTTCTTTCATGAACGGTCGTTCCTGCCGGCTGTTAAAGTTTCACATACCGGACTTGCGTGGTCACATCGCGGTTCACACCGCGGTAACCGATCGTCTTGCCCTTGGTGTTCAGCACGGGCGCAGCCGAAATTTCGTGGATGACGACGCGCCCCCCCTGCGTCAGGAGTTTGAGTTTTTCCCGGAACAGACGATCCATCCGCGCCGACAAGACATTCGGCTTCGCGCGGTTCTTTTCCTTTTCAGACGCGGCGAACAGGTCATAGAACTGCTTGCCGACAATCTCGTCCGCTTCGTATCCCAACATCTCCTTGACGATGGCGCTCGAATACGTAAAGCGGCCTTCCTCGTTCGCCTCCCAGATCCAATCCATCGAGCAGGAAACGACATGCTGGAATCGCTCCACGCTTTCGCGCAGGGACAGGTCGGCCTTCTTGCGGTTTTCGATTTCCAGGACCAATTCGCGGTTCAATCGCGCGACATAGGAGGTAACCATGACCATCAGGATGAACAACACCCCTGCGCCTAAAATCCAGTACATGTATTGCCGGATCACATCGCCAAGGGCTATTTTCCCGTAGTTTTCGTACGGCGACCTGCGCAGGTCCTTCAGGCAGTCGTGCACGGAGACATAGGAATCGGGAATGGTCCAGCTCATGTGCGGAGAGGACTCGCCCGCTTCGGAGGGCGCCGACATCGTGAGCAGGGCCGCCGCCGTCTGTCGGGTCAGCTCGCGCGACGTCCGGGCGCAGGCCGCGAAAGCCCATTCGGGATATAACCGCGTGCTGACCAAAAAGGGGAAGCCCGCCGATCCGTTGCGCGTGTGGGCGCCCTTGAAATACAACGTCCGGAAATCGCTCAGACGGATCAGGCGCTTCTCGGTCATGCGCTCGAGAACGCCGGCCCGCACGGCGCCGGCGTCCGCTTCGCCTTTGAGCACTTTCTCCACCGCGGCGGCTTCCGTGTCCGTAAAGACAAGCTGCTTGCACGTCCGCACCGGATCGAAGCGGCGGCTTTGAAATTCCCGCAGCACGGAAAGCCAGGCCCCCAGCGTGTCGCCTTTTACGGTGGACAGGGTTCCTTTCATCAGGTCGGCCAGCCCGGAAAGGTCCGTACGGCTTTTCAGGCAAAAGACCGTACCGCCGAGCATGGAATATTTCTTTCCATGATACAAACGTTGGGCGGTGGCCAGCCGCTGGATGGAGCAGCGTTCCTCCAACTGAACGTACAGGGCGGGATCGAGAAAAACAAAATCCAGCTTGCCTTGGTCGATCAGGACGGACAAGCGTTCGGCGTCCAGGGGGACCAGTTCGAAATGGCATCCGGGTATGGCGGCGGTGAGGTATTGCGCTGTTTGCTCCAGCAGGGGGCGATATTCTTCGCCCTCGGCGGTGGCCCAATAACCGATCCGTACGGCTGATGGTTGCGTCTGGGCCGAAGAAGAGCCTGCCGGCGCAAAAAAAAGGATAAGAGTCGATATTCCCAAGAAGAATCCAAGCCGTCGAATAAACCGTTCAGTCACACTGCCTCCCTTTCCATAGTGGAGGGCCTTTACAACCTAAGTCCGGGTATTATTACCATGCCGCTTGAAACTGTCCACCCTGGAATGAGCGCGCAGCCATTGTAATTATGAATTAAAAAGGTGGCCCGGCTTCTCCGAAGACGGGCTCTTTTTCAGGTCAAACCGCGTTCGCCCGCCTGCGCATCGCTACGCGAAGCGTTGCGGGCAGGGAGAACGCGGTCCACCTGTTGGAGGATGTCATAATTACAATGGCTGGAGCGCGCGTATGAAAACGTCGAACGCGATTTGAAGATTCCTATTTCGCGGCCGGGGCCAATTTGTTATCGTAAACGAACAGGCGGTCGTTGGAATGGCGGCCTAAGGAGAGAAAAGGAAGAATATGATTTCCCGATATACACGCAAGGAAATGGGCGCAATCTGGACGGACGAGAACAAGTATCGCTCCTGGCTGCAAATTGAAGTCATGGCCTGCGAGGCGATGAACAAGCTGGGCCAGGTTCCCGCCGCCGCCCTGAAGCAAATCAAGCAGAAAGCCAACTTCACCGTTCAACGCATCGACGAGATCGAGGCCGAGGTCAATCACGACGTCATCGCTTTTCTGACCAACGTGGCCGAGTATGTGGGTCCTTCCGCCCGGTATATTCACAAGGGGCTGACCAGCTCCGACATCCTGGACACCTCGCTTTCCATGCTGATGGTCCAGGCCGCCGATTTGCTGATCCAGGACGTGAAAGCCGTCCGCAAGGCCGCGGCCGCCAAGGCTAAAAAATATAAATTTACGCCGATGATCGGCCGTTCGCACGGCGTTCATGCCGAACCGATCACCTTCGGCTTGAAAATGGCGCTGATGTACGACGAATTCGGCCGGGCGCTCCGGCGGCTGGAGGCCGCCCGGGAAGTTATCCGCGTGGGCCAGCTTTCCGGCGCGGTAGGCACGCATGCGCACTTGGACCCGTTTGTGGAGAAGTATGTTTGTACGAAGCTGGGCCTCAAGCCCGCGGCCATTTCCACGCAGGTGCTCCAGCGCGACCGGCACGCGGAATTCATGACCGCCCTGGCCTTGGTGGGGACGTCGGTCGAGCGTTGGGCGCAGGAGTTCCGGCATCTCCAGCGGACGGAAGTGCTCGAGGTGGAGGAATATTTCGGCAAGGGCCAGAAGGGATCTTCCGCGATGCCGCACAAAAAAAACCCGATCGTCGGGGAGCGGCTGTGCGGCATGGCCCGCCTGTTGCGCGGCTACGCGCTGACGGCGATGGAAAACGTTCCGCTCTGGCATGAGCGCGACATCTCCCATTCGTCCGCCGAGCGGGTCATTGTGCCGGATGCAACCATTGCCCTGGATTACATGCTGGTCAAGCTCGCGCAGCTTGTGGAGACGCTCAACGTTTATCCGAAACAGATGGAAAAAAACCTGAACCTGACCGGCGGGCTGATCCATTCCCAGCAGGTGCTGCTGTTGCTGACGGAAAAAGGCGTCAGCCGCGAAGAGGCGTACCGGATCGTTCAGCGCAATGCCATGGCCTGCTGGGAAACCAAGCGTCCGCTCCAGGAGCTTTTGCTGGAGGACGCCGAGGCGATGAAGAAACTGAACGCCGCCGACGTGGCCAAGGCCTTCGATTTGAAGACCCATTTCCGGGACGTCAACCGGACGTTTAAGGCGGTTGGACTGGGTTGATCGCAAGAGGGGGTATGCATGAGTTTGACGAATAAGCTGAACGAAAAAAAGGCAGACCAGGAGCGGAGAATCCATCCTCGCATCTACGAAAACAACAGCGTGGCGGTCACCATCGTTTCCGCGCCGGAGGCGCCCTCCCTGGTGAAAAAAGTATTCTTTTGCACGACGCAGGATTTGTCGGCCGGAGGCATGCGTTTTAACGTTTCCGCCGATGTGCCGGTCGGCACCCGCTTGGAAATGCGCGTGGCGGTGAAGAGCCCATCCGGCGCCTTCAAACACGTGGGGCGGGTGGTCTGGGTCAAGGAAGCGTCCGGGATCCAGCCGTATTCCGTCGGCGTGGAGTTCACCGATACGCCCGCGACGACCCTCGCGGCCTGGAAGGACTTGGTGGCCATGAAACTGGCCCAGATGAGCGTGCGAAGTAAATAACCGCCATGCCGCCCGCTAAGAGCCTGTTTCGGCAGGTCTCTTCTTTTGCCTCCCGATCCTAGTCGGCATATAGTGTGTATACACACTATATGCCGATCATACCAATTTGTCAAATCGCTTTGCCTGTTGACGCAATTGATTAATATGTGATACACTGTGTATACACAGTGTATCACAGGATAAAGCCATGTTTTCTAAAGAGGTCACAAAGAAGCTGCTTAGTCATTTCAGCGAGCCGCGAAGATACGATCAATTGATTCGGCGCGCAGAAGACGGCATGGGCATGACGAAATACAAAATCGTCCAAAATTTCATCCATGACTTGGAAGCCGAGGGCATTATCAAGTCGTACAGTCTGACGGCGAGAAACACTCAGACCATTACGCTGTATGCTTCTCGGCCCCTTGCCCAGACGAGCCCCTACGAAGTGGCTTACGCCATGTTTCCGACGGGATATTTCTGCAATCTGACATCGATATATTTCCACGCATTAACGAATCAGATTCCGACGTCTATCTACGTAGGTCATGAATCGCCGGCGCCCAAACGGAGATCTCAGGCCGACCTTTCTTTAACCGGCAACAAACTGCGCAGTGCATTCATTAAACCGCACCGTTATACCCGCTGCGTCTTTGAATGCAATGGGTGTGAGATTGTGGTGGTTGAGCGGGCAAAGAATTCAAGATATGGAGTTATACCCGTTCGCGATCGACATGGACTCTGTCCCGAGGGGTCTCAAATTACCTCCATAGAACGGGCGTTAATCGATGCTATTGTGGGGCCTCAATATAATGGGGGGATTATTAGCGTGTACGAATATTTCAAGAATGCCCGGCAAAAACTAAATATCCAAAAACTCCTGGATATCTACGGACAAATGTCCTTTATCTATCCCTATGCCCAGTCTATTGGTTTTTTCCTCGAGCGGCTTGGTCTGCGCGAGCAGGCGACAGCGGTCTATAAGGCCTTTCCTCCAAAACAAACCTTCTTTGTCGATCACAACGCGAAATCTACTTGGAAGTATGATGAGAAATGGAAACTCTATTACCCGGACGGACTCGTAGATGAGGATTGACGAGGTCATCACTCAGACGATCCTGGCTGTCTAAAGAAATCTATCCCGCCGCCGTTCCCTTATAACATGGAGCTCAAAGCCTTCTTACCGCCAAATCACATCCGGTTGTTTGCGGGTGGGGATTCGATAGTATTTCACCGCCGGGCGGCCCAGCATCAGGGCGCCGTGGGAAATGTGGCCTTCGGGTAGATTCAATGCCTTTTGCAAAGGTTCCCACATGCCGGCGGCGAGCTGGAAAAAGCCCGCCCAGCAGGCGCCGAGGCCGGCGGCTGCGGCGGCGATTTCGAAGGTGGTTAGCGCGATGGTGGCGGATTGGGGCGCCATGGGATTGGCCTTGGGCGCGTGCGCGACGATCAAATGCGGCGCATGGCGCAAAAGGAGATCGGCGCCCGCATCCCAAGTCTTGACCAAGGTGTCCATTTGAAGCCAGGCGGCCATCGGATGCTGCTGACGCAGCATGTCTTTCATCCAGTCGGCGACGTGGGCGGCCAGAGTATGAACCAGGGCGGCATCGTATACCACCAGCCAGGACAGCGGCTGCGTGTTCTTTCCGGTGGGCGCATAGCGGGCGGTTTCAAGCAGCGCCTCAATGTCGCAACGCTCCAGCGGCTCCGATTTGTAGCGGCGGATCGAGCGGCGGCTTTTCAGGAGTTGGGCGGCTTGTTCCAGGCCGACGTGCAATTCCTTTTTCAACGGGACGCAGTCTTCCATCTTTAGCGTGGTCAGGGACAAGGCGGCGTGCGGACAGGCGCACAGGCAATGCCCGCATTGAAGGCAGAGCGTTTCCGCGCCGGGAATGGCCTTGGGGATCGACTGGCCCGGTTCCACTTGCAGCAAGCCCATCGGGCAGGCCATGGCGCAGGCGCCGTCTTTTTTGCATTTCGATTCGTTCACATAAAGAAAGCTCATAAAAAATCTCCCATGGATAAGCTTCATGCTCGCCGCCGGCTTCGGATGAGGCAAGCTTTTTTATCGGGCGAATCGGGCAAGGTCCCCATAATAGGAGTTGCTAATTTCGAAAAGAAGCGTATATGCAAGGCTTGGTTTGAAGTCCGACAGTATGTGTCATGAAATTTGGTTGCCCCCAAGCGGCAAGAGCTTCGTTTGTTCGATGCCCTCCAGATTTGACTGGGCGGTCTTATGAATAAAACGTGTCGAAGCGTCGCTTGACCTCGCTTCCGATTGTTTCCGGAAAGAGCATAGAATGAGTTTTACGACCTTGGGATTGCGCGAAGAACTATTGAAGGCCATCAAAGAGCTGGGTTTTGAAAAACCCATGCCGATTCAGCAAAAGGGCATTCCCCCGTTGCTGAAGGGGGAACAGGATTTCATCGGATTGGCCCAGACGGGAACGGGCAAAACCGGCGCCTATGGGTTGGCCTTGCTCCAGCGGCTCGATCTGGACAACCCCAAACCGCAGGTAGCGGTCATTTGCCCCACCCGTGAACTGTGTCTTCAAATTGCCGACGACCTGCGCGGGTTTGCCAAACATCTGCCGCGGGTGACGGTCGTTCCGATTTATGGCGGAGCGAGCATTGTCCAGCAGCTCCATCAGCTTCATCGCGGGGCGCAGATTGTCGTCGCCACGCCGGGCCGATTGCTCGACATGATCAAGCGCAAGGCGGCCAATCTTTCCAAAGTCTCGTGCGTGGTCCTCGACGAAGCGGACGAAATGCTGAACATGGGCTTCAAGGAAGACCTCGACGCCATTCTGGAAAGCATGCCCAAGGAGAAGAGGACCTGGCTGTTTTCCGCCACGATGGCGCGGGGCGTGGCCGAGATTGCGAAGCATTACCTGTCCAACCCGCTGGAGGTAACGGTTGGGGGCAAAAATCAGAGTGCGGAAAATATTACGCATGTCTGCCATGTGCTGCACGAAAAGCACCGGTATCAAGGGCTGAAGCGCATCATCGACTTTGCGCCGGAAATTTATGGGCTGGTCTTCTGCCGGACCCGAAGCGAAACGCAGGCCGTGGCCGAAGACCTGATGCAGGACGGCTACCTGGCGGAAACCCTGCACGGCGACTTGTCGCAGGCGCAACGCGATTCCGTCATGCGCAAGTTCCGGCAAAAAACCATCCGCATTCTCGTGGCGACCGACGTGGCGGCCCGGGGTCTCGACGTGGACGACATTACACATGTGATCCATTACCGTCTCCCGGACGATGCGGCCATCTATACGCATCGCAGCGGACGCACCGCGCGCGCCGGCAAATCGGGCATGTCGATTGCGCTGGTCAACCTGCGGGAAATATACCGCATTAACGAAATGGAAAAGCGCAGCAACATTGTCTTCCAACGCCGGAAAATTCCCAATGGAAAGGCCATTTGCGAGAAGCAGTTGTTTTCCCTGGTGGAGAAAATCGTCCAGACGGATGCGGGGTCCGCCGAAATCGAGGAATACCTGCCGGCGGTAATGGAAACGCTGAGCGCGTTCGACAAAAAAGATTTGATCAAGCGGTTCGTGTCGGCGGAGTTTACCCGGTTTCTCGATTATTACCGGCATGCGGGCGACATCAATGTCGATTTTCGGAGCGAGCGCTCCGACCGAGGCGATCGGTCCGATTCGCCCCGGTATCCTTCCAGGAACGAACGGTCCTATTCGTCTGCGCGCCCCCCGGCGCGGTCGCATCGCGCGCCCGAGAGCGAGAACTCGCAGCGCTTCATGCTGCGGTTCAGCGGGCGGATGAATCATGTCAACAAAGGCGCCATTATCCGGATGGTTTGCGAAAAATCCGGCATTGCCTCGCAGTTGATCACCGGGATGGACCTGCAACAGGATCATGCCTTGTTTTCCGTGGACAAACGCGTCGCCACGCAAGTCCTGAAATCCGTCCAACATGCCAAGCTGGATGGAAAGACGGTTCAAATCGAGGCCGTCATGGACGAAAAAGCTTCGCACAAGCGGCATCCCCGGGATTAAACAACCGGGCGAGGGCGTCCCATGGTAAGAGATTCTGATTCCTTGGAGGGCTCCGCTCTGTCGGAACCTTTCACGACAATGCACAGGCGCGAATGGCGGCGATGAGTTCCTGGGAGGGGCCGCCTTTGGTCAGGTAAACGACGGCGCCGGCCTCGCGCATGGAGGCGACCACATCGGCGTCGATATGCATGGACAGGGCAATAACCTTCACTCCCGGGTGGGCGCGCAGGATGGCCCGGGCGGCGGCGGCTCCGTTCATTTCCCCGCCGAGATTGACGTCCATGATGACGACATCCGGCTTTAATTCAGCGGCCAGTTCAATGGCCCGGGCGCCGTTGTCGGCCTCTCCAACGACTTTAATGTCTGGTTCGAACTGCAACAGACCTGCCAGGCCTTCGCGCAGGATCTTGTGGTCGTCGACGATCAACACGCGAGAAACGGCGGGCATTTCCGATATGTGAACTTTGGGAACAACTCCTTGGGCCGTTGGCGCAGGCAACGCTTTCGCGGCGGGGAGCGCTTCTTCGCCGCGAGGGGCCGTCAGGGTGATGTGAGTGCCCTTGCCGGGCGCGGTTTCGATTTGCATGCTGCCGCCCAAGTGGAATAATCGCTGCTGAATGCTGAAAAGCCCGAACGTCGCTTCGTCGGAGCGTCGCTTATCCAGCAATTGAGGATCGAAGCCGTTGCCTTCGTCGCGGACGATGATTCTGACTTGGCGCTCTTTGCAGCGCATCAAGGTCACATGGGCTTCCATGACTCCCGAATGCTTAAGGGCATTGAACAGCAGTTCCCGCACGCACTCGAACAACAGGATTTTTACTTCTTCGGCCGCCGGCTCGGCTTCGTTGTCCAAGCGCAGGCGCACCCTGAATTGATTCTTTTCCAGCATTCGGTCCCCGAGCCAGGTCAATCCGGCGGCCAGCCCCGATTCGTGCAGGATGGGCGGACTCAGCTCCACGGTCAGCGAACGGGATGACGAAAGAGCTTCTTTGAGCGTATTCTCGGCGTCTTGGGCTGCCTTTCGCGTCCGTTCGTCCGCTTTGGCATCGTATTTGATCCATTCCAGTTGCAGTTTGGCCAGCACCAGCAGTTGCTGGATGTGATCGTGAAGCACTTTCGACAGGCGTTTGCGTTCCCGTAGTTCCGCTTGGCAAAGCTCTGTCGTCAAGGCTCGCAACTGTTCGGCCTGGCGTTGCACTTGGGCGGTACGTTCCTCGACACGCTGTTCGAGGTGGTCCATCAATTCCCGAAGCTGCTTCTTGTTTGCCAATTCGTTTTCGCTCAAAGCTTGTTCGGCGGCCTTGCTCGCGGACAAATCCAGGTCCAGGCAAAAGAGTTCGGTGGGATTGCCCGGGCTGCAGATCGCCGTGTGCGTCGAGTAAATGGGTACCCGGGCGCCGCTTTTGGATAGCAGCGTCACTTCGCCGGAAGGCTGGAACTCTCCCGATTGGGTGAGCTTGGCCCCGACAGCTAAGGCCTGCTGGAACGGTTCCTGCAACTCCGGAGGAATGATCAGCTCGCCCAGGTTTTTGCCCAGGGCCTCGGCGGCCGTATAGCCGTAGAGGCGTTCGCTGCCCTGGTTCCAATAGGTGATCGTGCCGTCGACGCGGTACCCCTGGATGGCGCCCGGCATATGATCCATCAAGCCGCGAAACCGCTCCTCGCTTCTCCGGAGCGCTTTTTCGATCCGTTTGCGCTCGGTGGCTTCCTCGACCACGACGTTAATGCCTACGATCGTGCCCCAGGAGCTTTTCAACGGATACCAATGCTCTATCCAGGTTCGAAGCACCCCCGGCTGCGCAGGCGTTTCGCCTTCCACCTCGACATGGAGCACCGGCGCTCCCGTATCGAGGACTTTTTGGAACAGTGCCTCCGACTGAACGGACAAGGCCGGCGCCAGCTCGTGGATCGACCGCCCTATGTGGGCGGCGGCCGGCACGCCGTTCATTTCGGCGAGCCGTTCGTTGATGCGTACGAAATGCAGGTTCCGGTCCAGCACGGCCAGCCCGATGGGCGCGGTTCGGTAGTAGGCCTCGATTTCGGCGAGTTGCCACCGGGCCAGCTCTTCGTTGCGTTGCAGGGCCTCGTGGATCTGTTCGCGTTCGCGGCTTTCCTCTTTCAGCGCCTCGTTGGCCTTGGCCAGTTCTTCCGTGCGTTGGCGAACGCGTTCTTCCAAGGTATCGCGCGCTTGCCGGAGTTCCGCCTCGATCGTCTTTTGTTTCGTCAGGTCGGTGGCCACCAGAACGTAGGTGGAAATTTCTCCGGCGAGAGCGCTAAGGGAAATTTGCACCGGTACGACGCTTCCATCGGCGCATTGGAAGGCGATTTCTCCCCGGCGGTTCTCGGTTTGGCGCTCGTCCAGCAACGAGGTAAAAACCGGCAACGAAGCGGGCGACACAAACCGCAACAACGAGGCGCCGATTATCTTCTGGAGCTCTTCCTTTAGCAGGGCCGCCAAACGCCGGTTGCCGTAGAGCACCGTGCCGTCGCCGGCGACGGTGGCGGCGCCTTCGTTCATCGTCTCCATGAGGATTCGATAAGCGTGTTCGGCGCCTTGAAGCGTATAGACTTGCTCCCCGACCATCAGCGCGTCCACCTCGCCGGAGCGTATGGCCTGCAAGGTTTCTTCCGCGGTTTCCAGGCGCTCGCGCAACTCGTCGTTTTCGCGTTGAAGCTCCAATCGACTAAATACTTTCATGTTCATGTCCCATGCAGCCCTTTGTAGAAAGCAAAAATCGTTAGGCCGGGTCCTTTCCTTCCGCCGGCCGCAAATCGAGCCCGACCAGGATGCGTTGTTCATTCGACATGTCGCCGATAAAGCGACGCAGGGGCAAGGGCAGTTTTTTCACGAGAGTCGGCGCGGCAATGATTTGTTCGCCTTTAGCGAGAGTGGGTTGCTGATACACGTCCACCACGACCAACTCGTAGCGGCCTTTCAGGTGCTCTTCGCAAATTCGCCGAATATTCAGGATCGCCTGCATCGAGCGAGGGGTCGAGCCGGCAATATACAAACGTAATATATATCGTTCGTCTTTAGGTTGTTCCGCCGTCTTTACCTGGGCGGCATTCGATTTCACGGACGCTCTTTTTTTCATCGTACGTCCCTTTAAACGTTGTTTTTACGATACCGGTTTCAGATCCAATCCCACCAGCACGCGTTCTTCGTTGGAAAGATCGCCAATGATCTTTTTGACCGGAGTGGGCATCTTTCGCACCAAGGTCGGTATGGCCAGGATTTGGTCGCCCGCCGCGAGCTTGGGATTTTCCAGCAAGTCCACCACCTCGATCCGGTACTTGTTTTCAAGCTTCTGCTCGCAAATGCGCTTAAGGTTGGCCAGCGCGATCAACGACTTCTTGGTCTGGCCGGCCACGTATAGGCGCAAGATCCAGTTCTCGGCCTCGGCGCGCTTGTGATCGGTGTTTTTTGGGGCTTTCACTTGTTTTCCCTTTCAGGCCGGTCGATGGCCCAACTACCCTACTGGCCGCGCAGACGCGACATCGTGCGGCGTTCGTTTGACAGCGTCTTTTGCCGCAACTCCTCCTGCATGGCAAAAGACTTCATTTCCTCTTCGTCGGATTTCATCTCTGCTTCGAGGGCGATTATTTGGGCGGCGATGGTTGTACGTTTGCGGTCGAGTTGTTGCAGCCGGCGTTGGTGTTCCCGCTGAAGACGTTGCTCCGCCAGGGCCTCGTTGGCTTCCTGCGTCGCCCGCGCGCTGCCGGTGAGCGTCTTGTCGGCGCCCAGATAGATTTCCTGCAGATCGACGCCTTTGTTGGTAATCACAAACTCCCGGATTTGGTTGGAATGCGCCGTGCCGCGCGATTTGAGGACGTAGAACGTGCGGTTGCGCTCCCCGTTGGTTTCGGCATTGCGCAGCAGCAGCCAGGTGTCCATCAGCGACGAAACGCCGACTTGCGAGTCCTCCAGATTCATGCCCCCCGAAACCAAGCTGGTGAACAGAGCGGTGATCTTTTGCATCTTTAGAAAATCGATCAACCGCATCAGCGTCGGTTTTAGCTCGGCTTCATCCTGCGTGATGCTCAGGCTGGAGATCGGATCGACGACGACCACCGAAGGCTTGAAGGCGCCGATCTTATGGTGCATGGAGACGAGATGCGATTCAATGCCGCACAAGGTGGGTCGCACGGCATGGATTTGCAGCAACCCTTTTTCGATCCACGGCGCCAGATCGATTCCGATGGATCGCATGTTGCGCATAATCTGGTCGCTGGATTCTTCGTAGGCAAAAAGCTGACAGCGTTCGCCCCTCCGGCACGCGGCATCGATAAAGTGAGCCGCGATGCTGGACTTGCCGACGCCCGGCGAACCGCTGACGAGAACGCTGCTGCCGCGGTAGTACCCCTTGCCGGCCAGCATCTCGTCCAGCTTTGGGATGCCGGACGAAATGCGTTGCACGGAGGCCTCATGGTTCAAGCCCAGCGACGTGACCGGCAGCACGGAGATGCCGGCCTCGCCAATCAGAAACGGGTATTCGTTCGTTCCATGAACCGTGCCGCGGTATTTGACGACCCGGAGCCGGCGGGTGGACATTTGATTTTGCACCCGGTGATCGAGCGTCATCACGCAATCGGCGACGTATTCTTCCAATCCGTGGCGGGTCAGGGTTTTATCACCGCTTTCGCCGGTGATAATAGCCGTCATGCCGCGGTCCTTGAGCCAGCGGAACAGGCGGCGCAACTCGGCGCGCAGGATCATCTCGTTGGGCAGCCCGGCAAACAAGGCTTCGATCGTATCCAGCACGACGCGCTTGGCGCCAATGGATTTGATCGCGTAATCGAGACGGATAAAAAGGCCTTCCAGATCGTACTCGCCCGTTTCCTCGATCTCCTGGCGGTCAATGTGGATGTAATCGAGCAGGATCTTCTTCTGGGCGATCAGCTTCTTTAAATCGAAGCCCAGCGAGCGCATGTTCAGGATAAGATCCTGCTCGTTTTCCTCGAACGCCATAAAGACGCCAGGCTCGCCGTATTGCGTGGCTCCGCGCATCAGGAATTCCATAGCCAGAAGCGTTTTGCCGCAACCGGCGCTGCCGCAGATTAAGGTAGGCCGCCCGGTCGGCAAGCCGCCGTGGGTTATTTCGTCCAGGCCCTGAATGCCGGATAAGGTCTTTGGGATCGATTCCGTTGTCCTCGAATTCGTCGTCTTTTTATTCATCGGCAAAATCCCTCTCTCCACAATTGACGCTCAAGTATAAATCTTTGCATTCATAACTTAATCCTGCAAGCGATAAAAATCGAACTTCTTACTCAATAATTAGTTCTGGAAGCGATGGGGAAGCTTTGCATTGGAAGACCGGTTGACTGAACCGGTTCGGCCCTTTATCTTAAGGCATGGCGTTGTATATAAAACCGATGAACGAGAAGTGGATGTCGCCGGCAAGCCATTCGTTGGAATCGGCTGCTATTCCGGAAGCGGGCATCTTATGCAAAGGAGAAGGAGCTTGAAGCTTTCGATCATCCTTGCCCATCCGGATAAAACCAGTTTTAACCATGCCCTGGCCGCGAGGGTCGTGAATACGTTAAAGCAAGCCGGACACGCCATACGGTTTCACGATTTATACAAGGAACGATTCGATTCTCATTTGCCCGCCGGCGAGGCAGGGCGGGAGACGACGCTTCCTCCGGCCATTCGCCGGCATTGCCGGGAAATTGCCGAGGCGGATGGGATTGTGGTCGTTCATCCCAATTGGTGGGGCGCACCACCGGCCATATTGAAGGGGTGGGTGGATCGAGTTCTGAGGGCGGGCGTGGCCTATCGGTTTGTGGAGGGAGATATGGGCGAGGGAGTTCCGGAGGGCTTGCTCAAGGCGCGGGCAGCCATTGTTCTCAACACATCGAACACGCGGGCGGAGCGGGAGTTCCGGATATTCGGCGATCCCCTGCAACGAATCTGGAAGGATTGCATCTTTGCGTTGTGCGGCGTCCGGCTTTTTCGCCGCCGGATGTTCGGCGTGATGGTTACGAGTACGGTCCGACAACGGGAGGCTTGGTTGCGGGAGGCCGAACGGCTGGTCCTGAAGGCTTTCCCCCCGTGTCGAACGGACTGAATGAAAATTATGATGCGCCGGGTTCGCGTTTGGCTATAGCGGAGGACTTGATGAAACTTATTCGCAGATTTCAACGGATCGTTATCTACGCCTTGCTCTACATGCTTTTATTCGTCGTGGCCATTTCCACCATTGAAGTGGCCATTTACCTGGTCCGGCAACTAATGGAACCGCCCGTGCTGTTGTTGGACGTAACGCGGTTATTGGATTTTTTTGGGATTTTCATGATGGTGATCATCGGTCTCGAGCTGCTGCATTCGATCCGATCCTATATCGTTTACGACAAGATGCCGGTGGAGGAAGTCTTTATGGTGGCCATGATTGCGTTGGCCCGGAAAGTGATCGTGCTGGACGTCAAGGCGTCCGACTCGGTTTTGTTGCTGGGGTTAAGCGCTTTGATCCTGTCGTTGTCCGTCGGGTATTACCTCGTGAAAAAGTCCGTCCAGCCCCATCCTAGTGCATCTTGACGGCCCCTCCTCAACGTCTGGCACTGGAAAGAAACCACCGGCTTACGCCGGCGGCTACGTAGCCGCGTCCGTAAGGACGTGGATTCTTATTCGTATGCGCGGGGGCCGTCAAGATGCACCCACCCCATCCTGTTCCTCAGGAATGGACGTAGGCCGCGGTCAGGCTTCCGGCTTCATACGGGCGCGCAGGTATTCGATCAGCTTTTCGAGGCTGTCGTCCTGGGCCAGTTCGAACTCTTCGAGGATGTTTTCTTCCACTTCCACTTCGCTCGGCTCGTTGCGGAGCCGGAACCACAGGATTTGCGCCAGATAGATGATCTTGACGCTCAAGCGGATGTCTTCGGGAGCGGAAAGGGGCGTGCGGTAATGCCGGATGATGCTGACAATGCGCTCCGGAATGTTCCACCGGGCGGCCATCTTGGCGCCGATGAGAGCGTGATTGACCCCTTCGATCAGGTCCTCGACGACATTGACGGGGACGTGTTTGTGCGCACAGATGCCGGTCAGGGCCTTGTAGGTTTGCGGATGCCGCCCCTCAAGGATGATCTTGCCGATGTCGTGCAGCAGCCCGCCCACATAGGTGACTTCGGCCACTTCCTCGTCAATGCGATAATGACGGCACAATGCGGATGCGATGTCGGCGACTTCCGTGCTGTGTTCCCATAACCGGTTGAGCAGGTCGCTGGAATATTTATCCTCCATGGCCTTGCGGGCGCCAAACGATTGCAGGATGAATCGCAGGCCTCTCAAGCCCAGGATGCTGACGGCCAGTTCGCTGTTTTCGATGCGGTTATAGCGCCGGTAATACGCGGAATTGGCCATGCGCAGGACTTCCATCGTCAGGGACGGATCTTTGCGTACGATCCGGGCCACTTTTTGGAAATCTACGGACGGGTTTTTCAGCATCTCCTGAAGCGTGAGGATGTGCTTGGGAAATTGGGGGATGGTGTTGATTTCCTTGGCCAGGGTCTCGCTGATCAATTCCGTTTCCTCGTCGGTGACCAGCGACAGCGGAATGGAAATGGAAAAATTCGTGCAGTTGCCGTCCTGCGAAAAGTGGAAATTGCGGTCGGGCACGCCGATTTTGCGAAGGATGATGATGAGCATCACCAGCCCGAATCCGGCGCTTTCCGAGGCGTCTTCGATGTCTTCAAAGACTTGATCCAGCGAATTATAGATCTTCGCCGTGGAGATCTTGTGGAGCACCCGCTTTTTCTCGTATTCCACCATCGTGGAATTATTGGAAACCGTGACGTTGAACACGGACGGCTCGATGTTGAACTTCACCTCGACCCATTTTTCCCGAGCCTGGCTTAACTCGGCGAAGCGGACGAGGTCTGACGTCGAGGCCTCGTGAAAAAGGGCCACGCCTTTGTCGTATTCTCCGGCGGCTTGAATGTTTAACCGGTTTTCTTCAAAAAACAGACGTTTGTTGTTTGCGCGGATGGCATTGTCGATCAATTCCCTCAGACAGTAAGCCAGATGTTCGTGGATGCGTTCTTTGCCGATCGCCGAGAGGAATGTTTTCAAGAAGCCGACGAGGCAATCCACGGTTTCGGTATTCATTCCGCTGTCGCGGAGGACAACGGGTTTGTTGTCCTTGATGGCCTGCTGTACGTCACTGGATGTGATGGATAGCGTATTCATCGCGTTCGGATACTATACCGTTTTTGCCTTCGTGCCAATCTAAGTTATGAATTTGTAGATGGGCAATTAAGTTCTTCGCGAACGGGTCGATCTCCATAAACGTACAGAGAAAGTGTTCGAGCCGGACGGCCTGTGAAGCGAACCAAGGGAGCCGTTGGGTGTGAGGGACGGAACCGGCGAGAACCATTTGAAATAAAAACCATTTATGCTGCTGAGAAGCGGCGGGTAGCAGAGAAAGCCTTCAATGACCGATTGTCCAGCGGTAGAGGGCTTTCTCTCTTTTTTTAAAGGGGCGCCTGACTCTGCGGCCCACTTTTAGCCGGAGCGTTGCCAGCGGAAGCAGGTGCGGCCGCGGATGTGGATGCGGGTTCTATCGCGGGCTCGATCTCGAAATTTTTCGTGAGATGATTCACGTCCAATTTGATGGGTTTGCCTATCTTACCCCACATTTCCAATGTCTCGTCGGCGCCGGAGGCCAGGGTAATGCGTTTTCTTTCCTTCCCCGTCGAAAGAAAGACGCATTTATCGGTTTTAGTCAGGTTCCGTACGCCAAAACGAAGTTTTCCGATGCCTTCCTGGGTGTTGTCGACGTAGATATAGTTGATGTCGTGAACTCGAATGGGAAATACATCGGCATTTTTTGCGCGAGGCGGCTTGAGGAGATCGGAATATTGATACATATAGAGCGCTTGCATGCTGTCTTCCGACTGCTTCTTCAACGCGGCGATGAGGGCGTCTTTTTCTGTCAGTTGCTGCTGGAGGAGCGATTCCGACGACTGTTTTTGCTCGTCCCGCCCCTTGAGCTGCTGCTGAAGATCCCGAATGGTTTTTTCCAGGACGGCTACTTGAGCCTGGCTTTGGGCAACAGGATCTTGCGGCGCCACGGATGACGAACCCTCGCTGGAGCCTTCTGCGGCAGATTCGTCTCGTTGACAGGAAGAGGTCGCCGCCATCAGAAATGCCGAAAAGATGACCGCAAACGCAACCTGGCTAGCATGAATAACTTTCATTCAACCCCTCCCTGTTTTCGTCTACCCATGATACCGATCCCCGGGAGTGTAGGTATATTTTGCGATTTGTGAATCTTTTTTTTTCGCAGCCCGCTTAACCGCTGAATTAAAAACTTACATCTTGGGATTCTGGACGCCGCGGCGGAGCATTTGACGAAGCTTGCGGAGCGAGTCGTCCTGAATTTGCTTGATGCGGGCGCGGGTAAGATTGAGCGCCTGGCCGGTTTCTTCCAAGGTGCGGCCTTCGATGAATCGCAGGCGCATGATGTACCGGGCGCGGGTGGGCAGGTGGTCGATGGCCGCCCAAATTTCCGATCGTTGAACGACTTGGGACGCCTCTTCGGCATCCACGTCCTCGATAAACTCGTAGAGGCTGGCGCTATTGTCGCCGCTGCCCATCTCGGCATCCAGCGAAACAAGCGGCAACGGCAGATTCTCCCATTGCCGAATAAACGGCAGTATCTTTTGCACGCGCGCTTCTTCGATGCCGGTCAGTTTGGCCAGCACGGCGGGGGCGGGCGGATCTTTGTGATCGGCGGCCCAGTTATCGAGGATTTCCTTGATCAGCATCATGTCCCGCGTGGGCCGGATGCCGATGTTGCCCGAACGAATATGATCGCGGAAGAAATTGCGCAGACGGTTCTGGACGGCCTTTTGCGAATACACATAGAACGGAGTGCCCCGCGTAAAGTCGAATTTGCGGATGGCGTTGGAAAGCGCTTTCGAACCTTCCTGCAGAAAATCCGCCAGCCAGACCTGCCCGATCCAGAAGTAGGGCTTGATGCAACTGACGACCAGGCGGCGATTGGCAATAAAGAGTTCTTCCTCGGCGGCTTCGATTTGCGAAATCAAACTGCGGGCGCGGATAACCGCTTCGTGCCATTGGCGGGCGGTCAAAAAACGTTTGCGGGTCAACCGGCGGATTTCATAACTGCACCAATGCAGTTCCTTGAATAGATCCATGGTCTGCGCCGGCGTCAAAATGTCTACCGTGCCGCGTTCGACCAGGAAGCGTCCCACCGTTTGCACGCTGGAATCGGTGGAATGAAATGTTCGCTTTTGACGGACCTGGACAGGATGGAACCCGGCCGAATCGAATTCCGGCAACTCGACTTTTTTAAAAGGGAGGCTGACCGCCAAAGACAGCAACTCGGCCTTATATTTATTCGCTGTTTTTGTTAAACCCACGTTCGTCCCAGCCCTGGTTCGCACTCTGGCGCCATTTTTTTTTATCATTTATCGGTCTGTCGACGTCTTTTGGAATTCCGGAATATTATTAAGGCCTTTGCCGCTAAAGACAATCCGGATTGTTGCCTTTTCAGCTTTTTTTATCGCGTCGGGGTCTTGAGCCAGATCGAAAACCCACGAGGCTTCGTTGCCCGAGTGCTCCGGAGCGCTGCTTTCCAGGATCGTACCGGGCATCCGAAAACGCAGAACCGCGTGAAAGCCCTTCATGAAATCCTGGGCGTTGGCGTCGGGTGCGGTCTCCGGCAAAACTTGTTCGGAGACCGCCTGAAGAAGCTCGTAGTTTCCATCGGGCAGGCGTCGGAGAGACATCGGCCGCTCGGACATCAGCGGGGTTTGGGCGAGCCCTTCCAGGCTGGCGAACCGAATTTTCAGCCGCCGATATTTCCAGCCGTCGATCGTTTCGGTTTGAACCGATTCCAGGCTGACGCCAAGGGGTTCGTATTCCTTGAAATCTTGCCGGATGTCTTCTTCGGAGCTGGCGGAGGGGAAGGCTTGCTCGCTTTCGATGCCGGTCTCGCGGGCCAGGTTGTCCATCTGGGCGGCGGTTTGCTCGGACACGCCGAAGGCGAGTTGCACGACGCCGGAGCCGTCGGCTTCCAGCGTGAGGGTTTGATCCACTTTAACGCAGCCGGCCAGCAAAAGACCCGCCAACAGAACGGCGCCCATGCGAACTCCGAGGATTCCGGCGTTAGAAATTTTCATCGCGATACACAATGCACATGCCGATGCGAACTGTCAATTCATTGAAAACATTTCATGGCCGCAAACGTTTGCAGGGTGGGCAGCGCGGTTTGAGCGGACAGGCGCTCCAGGGCGCGGCGAAGCATGGCGGCGGCGGGAACGATATGCACGGCGAAGCCGGCCATGCCGGGTTGGGCGGACAGCCGCGCGTAGGCGCCCAGCGCCTGGGCCAGCCGCTGCACCGCCGCCCACCAGAACAGGCGGCGGATGGATTCCGGGTCTGAACTTTTTTGGGCGTAATAATCGAGCAGTTTATTTTGCAGCGCTTCCGACAGCGAAACGTACGGATCGCACAACAACGAGGCGAGATCGTAGACGGCGGCGCCCAGCCGCATGCCTTGGTAATCGATCAGGGCCGGTTCGCGGCCGGCCCATAGGATGTTGCTGGATTGCAGATCGCGATGGATTAAAACCGGCGGCGCGCGCAGCAACTGACGGGCGACTTCTTCCAGTTCGCGCCGGATGCGGCGGATGCAGGAGCCGTCCGCCGCGAGCCTTTTTTGCAGCAGGTGTTCGATGAAGTATTGCCGTTCCCATTCGTAGAGCGTCGGAGTAAAGGGCGGCATGAGCGGGATGTTCTGGCGTCGCGCTTCCGACGTGCCCTTCGAGTGCAGAAGCCAGACGGCATCCAATACGCGCTCGTAATGACGGAGCAGGCTTGGCGCGGAGGCCGTGCGGACTATTTCTTGAAGGGAGCGGTCGCCCAAATCTTCGTAGAGCGAAAGCCCTTGAGACGGTTCGTCGGCCAGCAGGGCCGGCACTCGTAAACCGATGCCGGCCAAAAATTGCGTGTGGCGGGCGTACAACAGATTTTCCTCCCGCTCGCGGCGGTAATGGACGAGGATGGCGCCGGCGCTCTTGTGGCGCAGGCGGACGAACGAACGGGCCGAACCCCGCGCGCCGAAATATTGGGCGGTCGTTTGCTCCGGCGTCCAGCCGTGGGCGCTCAGCAGGCTTTTCTCGCCGGGTTCGAGCGCCTCGGCGCCGCGCAAAATAAGCCGCCGAACGCCGCCTTGCACCGGCGTATCCCGGCCGACCACCGCGTCTCGCACCTCCGCGGAGGAGGATAACCGGGCGCCGTCCCAGATCACGCTGTCGCAAATCGTCGCGCCTGGGGCCGCGACGACGTTTTGTCCGAGGGCCGCAAAGCCTTCGATCCGGACGCCCGTGCGGCGTGCGCGGCTCATGCGCCGGTAAACGGACGGGTCCACCAGGCTCTTTCCGCAGCGGCCTTGCCGCCAGGCTTCCAGCGTCTCGCGGTGAGCGTCGAGATATTGCTCCGGCGTGCCGATGTCCGCCCAAAACGAAGCGGGCTGGCAGAGGCCGGCGATGCGTTCGCCGTTTTTCATGGCTTGCTCGTAGCCGGCGACGATGGTGCTGAAGCCCTCGGGCGGGAGATAGTCCAGGATGCGCGGCGAGAGCAAGTGCAATCCGCAGAAGGTGCCGGTTCCGGGCGCGCCGGGGGTCGGGGATTGGAAGCAGCGAACGGCGCCCTTGCGCATTTCCACCGTCCGGGGGCCGCGGTGTTCGTCGAGCCAGACGGCGGCGAGATTTTTTCCGCTGTGCATGGCCTGGATGAACGGCGTCGGGTCGAGGTCCGCCGCGACGTCGGCGTTGACGAGCCAGAAGGGCTCCCGGCCGAAGAACCACGAGGCTTTGGCCAGGCCGCCGCCGGTGCCGAGGATTTCAGGCTCGTACGACAGGGTCAGGCGCAAGCCGTCGGCCGGACGCTGCCAGAGCCACGAGGCCAGGACGTCCGGCCGGTGGTGCAGATTGATCAGCACTTCCTCGACGCCCCAGATTCGCAGCATCCGTAGAAGGTGGTCGAGAAGGGGCCGTCCCCACAGCGGCATCAACGGCTTGGGCGTCTCGCGGGTCAGCGGCAGCAAGCGGGTTCCGAAACCGGCGGCCAGCACCATGGCTTTGAGGGGCGGTCCTTTTTTCATTCGATCGAAATCAACAGGACATTGTCGTTGGATACGGGTTCCACCGAAAGGATCATGTGGGCGACGCGCGGCGCGCCGTCCAGCTCAATTACCTGCCGCTCCAGTCCGGAGGCAATGAATTGTTCCAGCGCAGACCCTTTTTCCAGCTTGTCGACGGCTCCGATCAAGTCGCGGCCCAGGCGATTGGCGGCCATGACATTCAGGCGGCTGTCGCACACGAGGGCGGCGAGTTGATGCGCCTCCAGCTCCCGCAGGACCATGTCCTTGATCGTATTCAGACGTCGCGCTTTTCGTTCGCCTTCCTGCCGGACGGTCTCGACTTGCTCGGTCAGGATTTCCTTGAACTTGGCGGAGATGCTGTTGGCCACGCCGGCGACGGCGGCCTGGTCCATGGTCAACGAGGAGAGGGCTTGATGCACATAGCCGTGAAAAGCATGGGTGTGCGGATCGTCGGTCGCTTCCGCGGCCGGCGTCTCCCCGGCCTCTTCGTCCATTTCGATCTCCCAGGTCGCTGCGCCGGGCGCAACGAACGACTTGGCCGGTTTGCGCGTTGCATCCGCGGGCTTGTCCTTGGCGTCCGATACGACGCCCAGCCGGGTCTTGCAGTCGCGAATATTGCGGACGCCCTCTCGCTCCAGCAGGACTTGCAACCCGTGTTGGGCGATGCCGTCGGCGTTTTGCGTGAGCAGTTCGAAGAAGGTCTTCAATTCGCCGGCGGTGACGGCGGGCAGAAAAGTCAGGCCCTGTATGCCGGCTTTTTCGAGGCGCTGGGCCATGTCCTGAAACATACGCAGGCCGGGCTCGAGGGGCAGGGCGCCATAGCGAATCTGGCCGCCGCTGAAGTACAGCGTCATGTCCCGAAGCCCTTTCAGGGCGATCTCGAAAACCGGCAAACGCTCGTCCAAGGCGCGCTGAAAAACGGCGTGGGAGGTTTGATAGGTCTGGGCAATGTTCAGCAGCACTCCGAGAGCGCGGGCGAGTCCGGCGGCTTCGTTAACCCGCTGAGGCGCGGCGGGGCTGGTTGATTGATTACGATTCATTACGTCTTATCCATTTGTTTGTCCCGGACGTCGATTCGCCGGTTGCAACCGGCCTTCTGGATAAAATACTACACACTAATGGGAATCGCGGCCAGTATTTTGGATGTGTGATTTTCCGGGCAAACTAGTGTATGATGAATCCACTTATGAAATCGCCTGAACATAACGCCTTGGCCTGGGGCCGGGATGGAAGGCCGGACTTGGAATGGGTCGACCTTCCCGCGCTGGGCATCCGAATGACCCGAGTCCCCGTTTCCCGCTCCGCCTACGCCTGTTTTGCCTCCGACTACCCGCCCGGCGACGGGCCGGCTGTCAACGTGAGCTGGGACAATGCCGTACGGTTTTGCCGGTGGTTGGGCGAACGATGCGGTGCAGCGGACGACGCTCCGATCCTGTACCGTCTGCCCACCGCGGCGGAATGGGAGAGTTGCGCCTTGGGCCGGGCGGTCGCGGAGCCGGCTTGGAAGGACGTCTGCCCCGATTTCGGGACCGACGCCGATTTTGCCGGGATCGAAGCTCTTTTGCGCGATGCCGGGGGACGCTTTTCGTACTCACCGCACGCCTGGGGCCTGCTGCGCCCGGAGCCGCCGCTCTGGGAATGGACCGGCGATCTGTACGATCCCGAAAAAAATTGCCGGATCCTGCGGTGCGCGTGCTGGCGGGGCCGCCTGGACGGCGCGGAACGGACGTTGTATCATCGTACGCCGACGCCTGCGCAAGGCCGCCCGGAGGTTGCTTTCCGCATGGTGCAGGCCGTGCTTTAAACGCGGACACGCATAAAATGGACGCCTCTGTAAATATGGAGCAACAGGACAACAATTTGGACGCGCCGGAGAATTCTCCTGGCTTTTTTCATGCCCGCCCGCTGCCGGCGGAGGCCGTGGCGTTGCAGTTGCTGGGCGTGGATTACATCCATCTTAAAACCAGCGACGAGGGCGACCTCTATGTGACCAAATTCGGCTGGCCGTTCCTGGATCATCTCAAGCCCGAGAGCTGGTACGAAAAGGAATGGTTCGAGCAGAGCCGCGAGAAGTTGATCGGCACCAGCACAGTGTACAAGGTGCGCACGAAGCCCGTGAACAACCTGAGCAAGGAGCTCGTGGTGAAGTGGTGCCGCGTCGGCGAACAGGTCCCGATCGACACCTTCACCCTGAATAAATTCGTCGAAGCCGACTTTAACAGTCCCTACGAGGAATTCGCCATGGTGATGGAACTGCGCGACGACCGCTATGCCGGCATTATTCGTACGCACAAGCCGATGGCCATTTTTGTGCCGGCGGAACGGCTCAAGCTGTGGCAGACCGGCCGCTCCCACTCGAAGATCGCCCAGAAAAAGGCGAAGTACCGCGATGTGGAGCTGGATATCTACCGGCAGTACATCCTGATTTACGAATGGGTCAAAGGCGTTTCGATCGCCGAGGTGTTGCATCCCCTGATTCCCGACCGCGAACAACGGATGGCCGAACTGCGGTCGCTGACTTTTCGCGTGGCCGACGACCTGCACCACAAGGGATTCCAGGTGCTCGACATGAAGCCCGAGCACATCATCGTCCGGCCCCGTCCGGATGGTACCCTGCCGCAGGAGCGCGGCCGATTGTTCCCCTATGCGCTGGTGGACTTCGAACTGCTCACGCGCACGCCCGAGCACGAGGAGCGCGTCAAGGCCCAACGCCGCGCGCAATATCTTAAGAAGCAGCGCGACCGGTTCGTCAAAACGCGGCCCGCAGATTTTCCTCAACACCTGCATCCGGTCAACGTCTTGGGCGTGGATTATGTGTTCGGCCACACGGAAAGCACCGGCGGCATGCTCTGGGTGGTGGGCAACGATCCCGGACTCGTCGATTATTTCCAGCCCGAGCGCTGGCGCCGCACGCCCAGGACCCAGCTTTCGCCGGCCAACCAGGTCTTTCATACCCTGACCAAGGACAAGATCAATCTCGTCTGGAAGGTCTCGCGCATCGGCGAAAGTCCCGACGCCGAACCGTCCGATCCCCAAAGCCAGGAGCGGGTGCGACATGGCTTCAACAGCCCGTTCGAGGAATTTGCCCGCGCCTTCGAGCTGGACCGCAACGGCGTGGCAACCATTTATCCCCGGGCGATCTACATGACCGGCCAGCAGTCCGCCAATCCCGAAGACATAACGGACCGCAGCCGCTACGAGTCGCACCGGCAGCTCCTGACGCCCGAAGGCCGGCCCATGCTGCGATCGGACCATAATTATATTACCGTGTGGGGTTACTGGAACGGGCTCGACGAATTTCTTGCGCGGCTCGACACCGGCTACTGCCGGGGCGTCAACGCCCTGCAAGCCTTGTCCGACGGCCTCATCTCGCAGGAAGGCTGCGAGCAACTCCTGAACAAGGTGCGCCGCCAACTCTCGTTTGCCGGTATGGAGGATCTCGATCTCAAGGGCTCCCATTTCCTGCTGACGATCAATCCCGGCGGCGCCATGATGAAGGACAGCGACGGCACTCCGACCGTGCGCTTGTGCAATTTCGAACTGATACGGAAGAAAGTTAATTTGCTCGGAAGCTTTGCAGGGCTGTAAATTTGTGCTGACTAACGAAGAAGATCATGGCCATATGGCGTGAAGGAGGAAACAAATGAAAAGATTCATGGCATGTTTTGCGGTGATGTTGACGGTTCTGACGGCGGGCGCTCGTGCGGAAGCGGTTCCGGAATCCCAATCCGAAACGCTGGTGACGGTGGAGATTCGAGGTTTTAACGGACTGGCGGACAGCGTACAACGCCTGGGCGGGTCCCTCATGATTCCCGTCCAGAAAGAGCAGCTCGCGACCCAGCTCAGTTTCTTTCTCATGACCACCAACCTCACGGGGCTCAATCCGGATGGCTTGATCCGATTGTATGTGCTGGCCGATCGTTCCTCCCCCACGTCGGCGCCGGCCATCGTTTTGGGGCTGCCGATCAAGGACGGCGGCGAGGAATATCTCGACTTGGTCGCCGAACGCATGGAGCAGACCGATTCGATCCGCGGCGTCGAGTATTACAAGCCTTCGACCTCCGCGGCGATGCCTTCGCCCTGGACCAAGCTTTGCCTGCGGGTCGCCGGGAATCACGTGCTCATGGCGCAGACCCCGGAGCCGGTCGAGCTCGTGTCGCAATGGATCGACGCGGGCGCCATCCAACAAGACGAACGCTTGCCGGTCGAAGGCGATCTGGCGATGGCTGTGAACGTCAAGCAAGCCGTCGAGCTGTTCAATCCGTTGATCGAAGAAAAGTTGGAGACAATCAAAAAGCTGGCCGATCGACAGGCCAAGGACCAGCCGCAGGATGTTGGGGAAATCCTGGCGGTCGAACAACGGCTTTTCACCACGCTGCTGCGGCAGGTGGATCGCTACCTGGTCGGCATGGGTACGCGGCCGGAGTGGATGGAATTCAATTTCCGGCTGGATGCTGCGCCCAACTCCACCCTCGAAAAAATGATCGGCAGCCTGCGCCAACCCGCGCCGGCCTTCCAGAAATTTTTGCCGGCCGACGCGCTTTATGCGCAAGCCGGAAACTGGGGCGACATGAATCTCTGGCTGGAGCCCTACATGCAGTTCGTTTCGGAACTCTATGCCGCCATGGGGCCGGGGATGGACCAGCTTTCCAGCGTCATGCAGGAAAAGGTCAAGGCGATGAGCGGCCAGTATTCCGGCGATGTGGCCATCGCCGTTCTGCCGCCGACCGCCGAGCATCCCTTTCAACTGATCGAAATGATCGGCCTTCGGGATTCCAGCGCCATGAAGGACGTTATGAACCAATTGCTCGCGGCCATGAATCAGGCCATGACCAACATGCCGGCGGGCATGTCGTTCGAGTTCATTCCCGGCCCCGCCCGCGAGCATGACGGCGTCGCCATCGAGTCCTACGAATATCGCACCACCTGGCCGGACGAAGTGGCCAAGGATATGCCGCCGCTGCTCCGGCGGTTGTTCGAGAACATGAAAATGGAACTGGCCTATGTGGACCAAGCCGTCATTTATACGATGGGCCCCTCCGAGTTGATGAACGAATCCCTCGATCGCTTCAAAGCCGGCTCGGGGCTGGACGTCAAGGATTCGGCCTCCTTCAAGGCCGTCTATGCCGACGGCATGCCCGCCGACTTGGTGGATGCCTATTACGCAAACCTCCTGGACACCCTGCGCTCGATGCTGGCGCTTTCGCCGCGCTTCCAGTCCTTGCAGCAGATGATTCCTCCGTCCAAGGGCACGGTGGCCGGCTTCGAACAAGTGGACGGCCGGGCGGTCAAAGGACGCATGCGGGTGGCCTTGAGCGATATCGGGGGGCTTTTGCAGTCCTTTATGGCGATCCAATCGAAGCTCAAAACGAAAGCGCCCCCCGCGGTGTTGCCGAGCGAAGAACCAAAAATGGAGTAACCTGCACTCCCGGGGATCATCATGCGACAGATTGGACATTCTCTGACAAAGAAGTGCTGGCGTTCTCTTCTTTCAATACTCCAGCACTCCCATACTCCAACACTCCATGTCTTTCCCCGGGGTCGGGCGTTGGTCTTGGCGGTCCTCCTGCTCGCAGGCTCTGTCCAAGCCCGCTCCCTGCCCCTGCAAGTACGGCTCTGCGGGGATCGGATTACCATTCGGGCCGATCAAACGCCGTTGGGCGAGGTGTTGCGCGAGATTGCCCGCGGCGGCGTGACGGTTAAAATCGATCCCCGCATCGAGTCGTATCGCGTTTCCGGCAGCGTCGAGAACGAGGATCTCGACGCTGCGCTGGAGGCGCTCCTGACCTCCTTTGCCTATGTGATTTCGTGGGAGGTGGTCGATGGCCCCGTAGGACCGCTGCCCAAACTCAAGGAGATGCAGGTTTTTCTGCCCGGCGAGCAGCGGGCGGTCAGAGCCTTGCCGCGGCCTTCCAGCACCCTTGCCGTGACGACCGGCCCCGGCGGCGGCTCCGCCTTTGTGCAAGACGAAATTCTCCTCGGCATGAAACCCGGCACAACGGCCGAGGAGTTTCAGCGGTTGGTCGAGCAGCTCGGCGGCACGTTGGTCGGCAGCATTCCCGAGTTGGGCGTCTACCGGGTGCTTCTGGCGCGAGGCTCCAACGTGCCGGCGCTGATCGAACAACTCAAACGCAATCCCCTCGTGGCCGAGGCCGAACCAAACTATGTCGCGAATATTCCGTCCAATCCAACGACCGGCGAAGCCGGGTCCACGGCGTCCATGCCGGCGGCGCCGGCCGCCCCGGGCGGAGCGGCCGTGGCGGCCATTCTCGATTCCGGCCTGATGGCGTCCTCCGGATTGGGCGAAGGCGTCGTCGGCGCCTATGACGCCCTGGACCCGGATCGGGCCCTCACCGACGCTGTCGGGCATGGCACGCAAATGGCGATGATCACCGCCGGCGCCGTACAGCCGGCGGACGCGTCGGCTGGCGCAACGGACGCAGAGGGCGTGCCGATTGTCGCCATCCGGGCTTTCGACGAGAACGGCAACGCCTCCTACTATGGCCTCATGCGCAGCATCGATTATGCGCTCAAGCAAGGCGCGCGCGTGGTCAACATGAGCTGGGGTTCCGAGACGGACAGCAAATTTCTTTCGACCGCCATCGCCTATGCCCAGTCGAAAGGGCTGATCGTCGTCGCCGCCGCCGGCAACGCCCCCACGGGCCGGCCCGTTTATCCTGCCGCGTATTCCGGAGTGGTAGGCGTCGGCGCCGTAGACCAGAACGGCCGGCTTTGGAACCAATCCAATTACGGTTCAATTGTCGCGTTGACCGCTCCCGGCATGGCCAGCTTTCCCATCGGGCATAACGGACCGCCGGGCTCCTACGCCGGCACCTCCATTTCCAGCGCGTATGTCACGCGCGCCCTCGCACTCTATCTGACCCGCCATCCGAAAGCCACGCGACAGGACGCCTTGACCGCCCTCCGCAATGCCCTCACCGATGCCGGCGCCGCCGGCCGCGACAACCAATACGGCTACGGCGTCCTCGATTCCGCCGCCATCAAGCGTTTGTTGCAATAGGAGAACTCCATTTGTAGCCGCCGCCGTGAGGCGGTGGCAGGGCAAGGACCAGGCACGTGGTCCGTCAAAGTCCAGCGCATTGGGCGGTATGGGAACGTGTGCCAAAAAAGACGGATGAACCTTTGCCCCTAATGAATGGCCGCAAAAAAGCGCAAAAAGCGCAAAAATCCTATAAGGCCTAACCCAAGTTTCTCATTCACCCGTGTAACCTGTTGAATACCAACGGATCTGTTTTTGTTGGCACTACAAAGTCGTTGTCCCCCCGATCTCCGTTCGGCGTGGGGGAAAGGCCGCACGCCAATCGATGCCCAAGGCGCGATAGACCTGCGCCTGTTCGGCATCGGGAAGGGAGGGCTTGCGAATCGATACGATTCGTCCATCTTTCAAAGGGAACCGCGTGCTTGCCAGGCTGTGCGTTCGCAGCAGGCGACGAATGGTTTTCCATTCGCGCAGATCCCCGGCCTGTTCCAGTTTGCAACCAATCCAGCATAACAAGGGGTAGGCCAATACGCTGATAAACACGAAAGGAGTAACAGTTAAGCTGCCTAGCCGGGAGGACATTGGGGTCACATATCCAGATACAAGAATTTACAAGAGGGGTTCACTATGAGAAACAAGGGGCCATGAGCCGACCGTTGAGAGTCAATCGGGAAAATGGATGGTAGCACATAACCGCACGGGGTCAGAACCGGGAGAGGATTTACCATGACTCGCGCGACCGCGCGCATTTTTTAGAGTTAGTGGAAGAAGTCACGAAGCGTTTCGCCGTGGAAGTGCATGCCTATGTTCTGATGGCCAATCACTATCACTTGCTGATCCGGACCCCCAAGGCCAATGCCAGCGCGGCGGTGCAGTGGCTGAATCAAAGCTACGGCCTGTGGCGGAATCGTCGGCATGACCGTTGTGGGCATGTCTTCCAAGGCCGGTTTAAAGGCGTGTTGGTCGAGGAAGGCGCATGGGTATTGGCGTTGAGCTTCTATCTGCACTTCAATCCAGTGGCGGTGAAAAATCTGGGCTGGGGGAAGAAGGAAAAGAAAGCCGAGAGTTTGGGCCTGATTCAGCCGACCCCCGAGGTGATGAACGAGCGGTTGGAAACGTTGCGAAAGCATCGGTGGAGCAGTTATCCGAGCTATGCGGGATATGCCCCGGTTCCCCGTTGGCTAAGCGTGGATGAAGTGCTGAGTCGGGTCCAGGGGGGACGAGAGGGGTATCGAAAGAAAGCGGAGGACCAGCTCAGGCAGGAGGGGGCGGAAGGTCTCTGGTCGAGGCTTAAATGGGGCTCGGTTTTGGGCAGCGAACGGTTTGCCGAGAGCGTGCGAAAACGGGTGAAGGTGATGAGGGAGACGTCTTCTCGAAGAGCGTTGTACCGAGCGACGACGTGGGACGCGGTCGTTGAGGCGGTCGAAAAGGTGAAGGGCGAAAAATGGGAACAGTTTAAGAATCGTCATGGGGATTGGGGAAGAGACCATGGCCGAAGTCTCAATAAAGAAGCGATAGCCTGTTTGGAAAATGCAGTATCCCCAACAAAAGTCGATGTTGACGCGCTTCTTGTGGATATTCAGCGACATCGTTCTTCTCTGCCAGGAAGACTCGACGACCGGCTGATTCGTGAGGCAACCGAGGCGGGTCGTCCATGATCGTTGCAGACTCTAATCTGGCGGCAAACTTGCTAATACCTGGAGAGAAGAGTGAATTGGCTGACCAGATATTTAAGCAAGATTCGACTTGGGCAGCGCCCTTGCTTTGCAGATCGGAATTACGAAATATTCTGACCCTATACATGAAAAAAGAGGGGATGTCTCTTGCCCAAGCGCAACACACCATGGAAAAGGCTGAGAGTCTGTTGCGAAACCGAGAATATGCAGTGCCCTTAGACAAAGTATTGGAGATGGCCTATCGACATCGCATAACAGCATGCGATGCAGAATTTGTAGTTTTAGCCAAACAGCTCGATGTGCCGCTCATAACCTTTGATGGGCCGTTGAGAAAAGCATGTCCCGAGATTGCCATCGATCCCGAGAAGTTCAGACCATCCTGATGCCAACGACGAAGAGCAAGCCATGACGACGATAAACAATTTGAATGACGTAGTATCGCGGAACATCCGCGCGATCGAAATGGCGGGCGTTCTGATGAGAATATTCAGTTTTTCACTGGTCAGTTGGCTGGGTCCCGGAAGCCCTTTCTTCTTTGTATGGGCTTTCAACACCTGCGATGCGGTCATGCTTTCTTGGTGTTCCTTGATCAAGAAAGACCCAGCTTACATACTCTTGAATGTGTTCTGGATCGGCGTGGGATTAGTCGGCATGATTCGAGCTTCAGGATTCCTGCAATAAAAAGCCAAAGACCGGCCACAGGCCGAAGGCATGAGAATCGTGTTTCGGTCATCGACCCTTAACGACGAAAAGTATGGCCGAAAGAATGTCTATGGAATGCCGGCTCTTTATCTGCGGCGAGGGGCGAATAGTACGGAAGCGGTCGGCCAAACGAGCCCAGCCCCTTCCGCCTATTCGTAGGCGCCCCTGCACGGTGGTTTGTTAAAGTCTTTTGCGTTTTTCAAGCCGACATCTGTTCTTCCGCCTCCCGCCAATGTTCTTTTTCACGTCCTTGCGGACAGCCCTCTTTTAAATAGAGTTCGTAGGCTCTCCGAGCTACTTCATCGTACGTCGGTTTGGTGGTGATTGGGGTTGGAGGTTCAGCCGATGTAGACGTCGAGCGGCGACTGGAAGGGATCTCGGAGGTTGGCTTATCCGTGGATCGCGACGTGGCGCCGGTCTGGGACGCTGCGCGGTCAGGGGCTCTGAGGTCTCTGGCTGTGGATGCCTCGCCCGTGCTGCAGATATCTTCCGCCCCGGCTTCCGTGAAGATATCCTTGGCCCGATCGATTTCCTCGGAGTCCTCGGTATGGACCGAAATAAGGATATTGCCTTTCTTCACTTTCCCTTCGTAACGCTTGGCTTCCAGTTCGGGAATACCCAACCCGATGAGCCCGCCGGCGATGCCGCCGACCGTCGCGCCGACCGCTGCACCGCTTAATGCGGCCATAATCGGTCCGGCGGCGATGAAGGGTCCGACCCCCGGAATGGCCAAGGCGCCAATCCCTGCCACCCATCCCAACGCTCCGCCAATGACGCCGCCGGTGCCGACGCCCGTGATGGCGCCTTCCGGGGCTTTCGTGTGTTTCTCGTGCGCGAAATCGCGGCTGGATTCCTTATCGGGGAATAACACCGAGATGTCGTTGTTGGAGAAGTTGGCGGTTTTAAGCTGTTCGACGATTCGCTCCGCTTGTTCGTGCGTCTTGGTAATGCAGAATACGGATTTGTTTGGCATATGGGTTCCTCTTTCTTGAGTTTGCTGGTTGATTCACGCATTAGTGGCTGCCGCTGCGGCCCTTCACTTCCAATTGGTTGTTCACCTGCTCAGGACGCGCGATCCGATTCGCGATTTCTCCGATGAGATCTTTTTCCTTCTGGGTCTCGACCGGACCACGCAGGGTGACCCATCCATCCTGAGTGATGATCTTCACATTGCGCGCGTTCATGGACAGGTCAGGCTCGTCCATGATTCCCTTTCGAATTTGGGCTGTGATGTCCACATCGGCCTGACGATTGCTTTGATCGAGTGGCGTCAGCGTCTGGTCGTTGCGGTCTCGAACATTGCGCTCCGTGTTATCTTCAGGGGCATTCGTTCGAGAATCGGATGGGTCCTGGGCCAAAGCCGGCAACGTTAAAACCGCTATGATCACGATGATGAAATGAAAGTTTCGTTTCATTTTTTAGTTCTCCTGTATCAGGTTGCCCTGTTGGATCGCGCTATTTTTCATCCTGTTTGACCATAGGAGACGAAGCGAGAGGGTGCGATGGGGGAAACCCTGATTATGAACTTCCTACATCCTGAGGCCTAAGACCGATTCAGGTAAATAGGCGTCATGGGTGCATCTTGATAGGCCGCAGAAAACACGTACCTGGGGATAAATTGGCCAGCGACGGTTGGAGGCGGGGCCACATGGCCCCGCTGGCCGGGGCGAGACCGCCTGTCTTTGTCAGCATCAGGGTCATATCAGCATCAGGGTCAGGCATAGACAATAGACAAATACCTTGCCAAAGCGCACGAAACGGGGGTATAAGCGGACCATGCCAAGACCATGGAGACAGCAGTTTGAAGGGGCGACCTATCACATTACCGTGCGCGGGAACGGACGGGAAAAGTTGTTCTATGAACCGGAGGATTATGAGCGGTTCATAGAGCAGTTAGAACAGGCGCTTAAATGGGAGCGGGTGGTGCTGTATGCGTACGCGCTCATGAGCAATCACTATCATCTTCTGATCGAGACGCCGGAGGGGAATCTTTCCAAGTTCATGCAGCGGTTGAATACGGCCTACGGGCAGTATTTTCGGTACAAGCGGCGCCGGCCGGGGCATTGCATGCAGGGGCGCTTCGGCGCCAAGCGGGTGGAGGGGGACGAGTACCTGGCGAGGGTGACGCGGTATATTCACTTGAATCCGGTAAAAATCAAATCGATGAAGGAGAGGCCTGCGAAGGAGCGGCTGGAGGCTCTCAAGACCTATCGCTGGAGCAGCGGATGCGGCTATGCAGGGTGGGCAAAACCGGAAAAGATCATCGACTATCGCTGGCTTGACCTGATGCGAGGAAGAAGCCTCACGCAAAAGAGGAAGGCGTATGCTCGTTATCTGGCCGAATGCCTGGAGGCCGACGACGAGCGCCTAAAAGAGGTGACTCAAAAGAGCGCCTATGCCATAGGGGATGAAGAGTTCGTCGCGCAAGTGGAGTCCGAAGCCGAGAAAGCTCGGCAAGAAGCCGGGCGGTTTGTCGAACTGCATCGACCGGCGGCGGATGGAATGCCCATCGAGCAGGCGCTTCAATTCGTGGGGAAGGCATATGGATTGAAGGCGGAGGATTTCTTGCGGCATGGTCGCGGGCTGGGCGAAGCCAAATCCGTGGCGGTCGAGTTGGTTTGCTGTGTTTGCGGGATGAGCCAGCGGGCCGTAGGTCAACGGTTAGGGGTGAGTCCGCATGCCGTGAGTAAACTGCGCAAGCGTCTGGCCCTTCGGCTTCGCCAAGAGCCAGAACTCCAACAGAGGATGGGGAAGATGCTGAAAGATCTAAAGTCTATTGTCGATGCCTGACCCTGATGGCTTTTGACCCTGATGGCTCTTAAAGTCTATTGTCGATGCCTGACCCTGATGGCTTTGACCCTGATGGCTTGTGACCCTGATGGCTCTAGAACCTCTAATGAGTGACCCCTTTGGGCGCCGTTTTGGCAGCTTTTTTTTGCAGGCCGGTTTCCCATGAGGAACGTTGTCCCAATCATTCCCTAGGGTTGAGAATACAACATCAATGCCATCAAACAAAGGCCATCAGGACTTCGGATTTTTTCGATTCTTCGGTAATGCGGTCGACGATGACCGAAATATCCGACAAGGCCAGGCCCAGTTTGGTCCAGGCGGATTCCTGGAAGGACGGCGCCGCCGCGTCGCCGCCGCTGCCGAGATTCTCCAGATTGCAGATGTAGTTGGAACAATGACAAAGCATGGCCAGATCCCGAACTTCTTCCGGGGCGGCGGCCGGATCGTGGTGATAACGGACCACTTGGGCGAGATCCGCGGGGATTTTCCAGCGTGCGGCCAGCCAGCCTCCGATTTCGGCGTGGTCCATGCCCACCGTCTGTTTTTCCGCGGCGACCAGGGCCAGTCCTTCGTCGTCGGCCAGGCGGATGGCCTTCAGGAAGTCGTCATGAAAATAGCGGACGAGGACCAGCTTGCCGATATCGTGCAGCAAGCCGCAGAGATGCAGGACATCCGCCGTATAGCGTTTTTTGATGTTCGCCTTGCAGCGTTCGTAGATGATCGCCGCCCCGATGCCCGCGCAGATGCAATGCCGCCAATAGCCTTTGCGGTCGAATAATTTGTCGTCCTCCTTGCCGAAGGTCGAAAAGACCGAGGTGGACATGGCGATATTGTTGACGGCGTTCATGCCCATGCGGGCCACGGCTGTCTGGAGAGAGTTGATGGGTTCGCGTCCGCCATAGAGCGGCGAATTGACGACTTTCAGCACGCGCGCCATCATGGCCGGGTCGTCTTCGATGATCTTGGCGATGCGCTGGGCATCCGCGTTGACGTCGCGAATCGCTTCCCGCACTTTGTCGACCACCAGCGGCAACGTGGGCAGGTCGAGGATGCTTTCCAACTTCCGAACGATGGCCTGTTGCTCCATATAAGGTTGTTCCTGCTGGACGTTTTAAGATCGACTCCCTGCTAATGTGTACAAAGATTCTCAAGAAGCGTAAAGAAGGTCAATCCCGTCATGCAGCAATCTGATTTAGATTGCTCTATCCTTGGAAGCCCCCAATCAGGTAGATTATCGCCTGAGGGAGGATCATGGACCCAAAAGAACCGAGTAAACTCTGGCGCGCTCCGCATCGACCTTGGGAACTTATGTTCCTGGCCTTTATCTTTTTTGTCGTTGCCATGATCGGACCGGGTCTGCTGCATGACAACGCGCAGCCGGCCAACCAGAAAAACGTGGCGCTGATGAAACAGGTGAAACCGACGGAAGCCGAGTCGAATCCCCTGGCCAAGTTCGTCAACCGGCAGGAAGCCCCCTGGCTGCTGGTGATTTCTGCCCTGTTCGCGGCCTATCTTTTGACGCCCAATCCCTTCATCGCCCGGGTCACCCTGCCGCTTTTCGACCTGATGGCGCCCCTGCTCTTCTCGATCCTGGCCTACGTCCGGCTCGTACGCGCGATGCGCCAGGGCGCCGCCCGCCTCCCCTGGCTGGAAGGCCAGGCGCTCGACGCGCTGGTCTGGCTGGGCGCCACGCTGCTGCTCATCGTGGCGGCGCTGGCCATCAACGTAATGCGCCAGCGCTTCAAGTGGCGTAAAATTAAATGGGACATCGTCAGTCCGACCATCAAAGATCATTCGTTCCGCAGCTTGCTGCTGAACCTCTACCCGCTTTTCTACAAGCCCAACACGTACCGGATCTGTCCGGAAGGCCTTCTCATCAGCGGCGTGCATTACCTGATGCCCATCCCGATTTCCGCCATCGAATCCGTCCGGCAGGAGAAGAAGGTCAAAACGGAAATGCTGATCACGGAAAACGCCTACCTGGCGACTTCCACCAAATCGCTGATCCGCCTGACGATCAAAGGATTTCACAAACCGCTGTACTTTTCTCCCAAGAAGTATTCCGCCTTCCTGATGTACATCCGCATCGTTCGCAGCCAGCGCAAGAAAGCGGCGTAGTCCCGCGCGCAGGGCCGGTTTTCCAAGCATTGGAAAAAATTAGCCCGCGTTTTCCAATGGTTGGAAAAGCGGTATTCGCGGTGCTTACAGCCGCTTATATAAAGGGTATGATGCAAGCGGTTTGGAGGATCTTGTTCAAGTGCGTGCGACTTTACAGCTTTGGCTGCTGGCGGCGTCGGGGTTGACGGTCCTGCCGCATGGAAGTTTCGCCATCAACCACACCCATATTGCTGCGGTCAGCAATCTTTCCCAGGCGGTCATGGATGCCGTCGGCAGGCAACGCTGGTTTTTCACTCATGCGTCGGTTGGAGGCAACATCGTCGAAGGCATGCACACCTTGCAGGCCGGCCGCCCGACTCGCTACAAGTTGAGCATTTATAACTGGCCCGGCGCCGATGGCAGCTATCACGGAGGCGTCGCCACGACCGGTTCTTTCGGCGGCGCGAATTATCGGGCTGCCACGGCGCCCTCCTCAACCAGTTCGGGCATGATTTACGAATGCTACCGCGAGAATCCTCCCTGGCAAAACAAGTTCGCCTGTTTCAGCAATTCGTTTTCGATGTCCGGCTGGGGCAACGGCAAGGTGGACTTTGCCATGGACAAGCTCTGCTGGATCGATCCGGATGCCAATTCGACCACGTATGTCGCTTGCATGAGTCGGCTGGAGCAAATGTATCCCGCCGTGAGGATGGTCTATGTCACCATACCGCTGACCGGCCTTCACGACAGCGAAAACAATCTGCGCAATAATTATAACCGGGCAATTCGCGCGTTTTGCACGCTTCACAGCAACCTGCTGTATGACGTGGCCGACATTCAGGCTTGGGCGCCCAATGGGGTTCAACAGACGTACGTTTCAGGAGGCGTTACCAATCAGAAGTTATACAGCGGCTATGCCTCCGATCCGGGCGGCGGAGACTGGCATCTTAATTCGGCGGGGCAAGAACGCCTTGCCCTCGGCTGGTACGCCCTCGCCGCTTCCGCCGTCACCAACACCGCCGTCCCCCTGGTTTTCCGCGCCGTCGCCCTGACCGACAATGTGATTCTGCGTTGGTCCGATCCCACCGCCAGCGGCGTCACCAACGCTTGCGTTCACATACGCTCGGCCACCAACGACTATCCGGCCAACACAGCCGCAGGAGTGTCGGTTTATACGGGGACGAACAGGATGCATGAAGACGCCGGGCTGATTTCCGGGCAGGCCTACTATTACAGCGTCTGGATCAGCAACGACGGCGCCAATTTCACCAATCCGCCGTGAGTTCTGTATAGGGATACATCCGTCTTGCAGGGGCTGCGTTAAAAGACAATCGGCGCAAAAACATTGTAGCCGGCCAATTTTTCACGGCCCTTAAGAAAGGCCAATTCAATCAGAAATTCGATTTCAACAATGTTGCCGCCCAGTTCTTCGATCATATCGACACACGCGGCGGCCGTGCCGCCCGTGGCCAGCAAATCGTCCAGCAACAGCACTTTTTCGCCCTTTTTAATGGCATCGGCATGCATTTGCAGGGTGGCTGTGCCGTATTCGAGCGTGCAGTCGGCTTCAATCGTCTTATAAGGCAGCTTGCCCTTCTTGCGGATCGGAACCAACCCGGCGCCCAACATGAAAGCCACGGCCGAACCAAAAATGAACCCGCGCGATTCCACCACCGCCACTTTCTCGATCCCGCTGTTTTTATAGCGTTCGGCCAGAAGCTCGATGGCGGTCTTGAACAGTTTCGGATTGCCTATGACGGGCGTGATATCTTTGAAAAGAACTCCAGGCTGAGGAAAATCGGCTACATCGCGAATGGCGGCTTTCAGCAGTTCGGCTGTCATGTATTGTTTCCTTTTGTTCCCATTTGGTCCTGTTGATCCATCATATCTCTAAGCTTTTCAACCGCAGTATTTTGTATCTGTCTTACGCGCTCGCGCGTGATGTCGAACCGCTTGCCGACGTCTTCCAGAGTCTCTTCCTTGACGCCCTTAAGCCCGTAGCGATACTTCAAAATGTCCTGTTCGCGCTGGTCGAGTTGTTCCATCAACGTTTCCATGTCGTTACGAAGTTGGGCGTCGTTGATTTCGTCGAACGGCGATCTCGCATTCTCGTCGCCGATGATTTCGCCGAATTCCCCGCTGTTCTCGTCGCCGATCGGCGCATCCAGCGAGGTGGGCGTCATGGACAAGGTCTTCCACTGGGAAACCACCGAAGGATCGATGCCCAATCGATGGGCAACCTCCTCGTTGGTCGGCTCCCGCCCCAATTCTTCGGTCAGGGCATTCTGGACTTTGCGGGCCTTGGAAATTTTATCCACCAGATGTGCCGGCAGCCGGATGGTTTTACTTTGATTGGCCAGGGCGCGGCGAATGGACTGTTTGATCCACCAAGCGGCATAGGTGCTGAGTTTGCCGCCTTTTTTGGGGTCGAAACGCTCGACGGCCTTCATCAGGCCGATATTGCCTTCGGAGATGAGGTCCAACAACGGCAGTCCATACCGGGCATAATCGTGCGCGATCTTGACCACCAAACGGAGGTTCGCGCGGATCATGATCAGGCGCGCTTCTTCGTCGCCCTTTTTGATGCGTTTGGCCAGGGCGACCTCATCCTCCGGGGTCAGCAGCTCAATCTGCCCGATCTCCCGCAGATAAATCCGCATGCCTTTGTCGTCGTTTTCCATAGCCACACGTTAATACAGGGTTGTCTCTAATTCTACCTCTAACCAAAGCTCAAACGCTTATTTCAGAACCTTCATTTTCGCAGATCGCCGCCAGAAATCAAGCCTTGTGGGGATCTTAGATGGTACAAGGCATACCTGGGCCGCATTTTTTCGACAAATCGGAGAGCGGATTGTTTTTACAATCGTTTTACAATCGTTTGACCTCCCCATGACGACATTCCGGGCCCGGTCGGGTTTACTGGATGGCAGTTCAGCGACACGTGTGTGCGTGTGCTTGCGAAACAACGAACGACATGGGAGGATACGACAATGAAGCGGATCGCGAAAACAGGCGCTTGGATGCTGGCGATATGGATGGGCCTTGCGGGGGCCCTGGCGTGGGGAAGCGTGGAGGTTAATAAAGTCACTTGCCGGGTGGAATTGGACCGGGAGGTGTTTCCCGCCGACACCCCCCACCGGGCGGTGGTGAAGGTGACGTTGGATGCTCCTCCGCCGCCGAAATATGCGGAACAACGCCCCCCGATCAATCTTTCGATCGTGCTGGACCGGTCCGGCTCCATGAGCGGAGGCAAGCTGGAGAATGCCAAGCGGGCCGCGATCGAGGCGCTGCGCCGGCTGGGACCGCGCGATTACTTTGCCCTGGTTGTGTACGACGACCAGGTGCAAACGCTGATCCCCGCGCAACCGGCGGCGAAGACCGAATGGATGGAGAGCCAGATTCATGCTTTGCATACCGGCGGAGGCACAGCCCTTTTTGGCGGAGTCTCCCAGGGCGCGGCGGAGGTCCGCAAGCACCTCGATTCCGGCCTGATCAACCGGATCATTCTGCTGTCCGACGGCCAGGCGAATGTCGGACCCAGCCAGCCGTCCGACTTGGGGCGCATGGGCGTTGCGCTTTCCAAGGAAGGGATTGCGGTGACCACCGTGGGCGTGGGCGCCGGTTATAACGAGGATCTGATGACCCAACTGGCCCAGCGCAGCGACGGCAACACTTACTTCGTGGAAAACGATGCCGATCTGCCCCGGATTTTCGCTGCGGAATTGGGGGATGTGCTCAGCGTGGTCGCGCAAAAGGTGCTGCTGACCATCGAGTGCCCGGAGGGCGCGCGGCCGGTGCGCATCATCGGGCGCGACGGCCTGCTGCGCGACAATACGGTCCAAATCCAGCTCAACCAGTTGTATGGCGGGCAGGAAAAGTTTGCGCTGATCGAAGTGGAGGTTCCCGCCGGGCGAGAGCGCGACCGCCGTGAGATTGCGCAGGCGCGCGTGGAATACGACAGCGTGTTTTCGAAGCAGCGCGAAGCGGTGACCGCCGAGGTTTACGCCCGCTTCAGCCACAGCGAAGTCGAGGTCTCCGCCTCAGGGAATAAGAAAGTGCAGATGGATGTGGTGGGCCAGCAAGCCGCGGAATCCAAGGAGCAAGCCCTGGAGTTGCTCGAACAAGGCCGCCGCGAGGAGGCCGTCAACCGGCTGAAAGACGACCGGCAACGCTTGTCGAGCTATGCCGCCGAGAATGCCCTGCCGGCGGCTTCGTTGCGCGAGGCGGAGGAGCTGGAGACGGATGCAAGCTCCGTGCAGCGGGGAATTTCCTCCTCGGAGCGGAAGGACATGAAAACGAAGAGCTATCAGAGGCGGAATCAGCAATTGAACCAATAAGGCGGAATGCATGAAGAAATGGGCCATGGGACTTTTGGGGCTGCTGCTGATCGTGCCGATTTTGGCGGTAGGCAGTCTGGGCTGGCGCTTGCTCCAGCATGAACAAAAATCCCGGGAGTCCCTGACCCGAACCGTCATGCAGGCGCAGGCGGAGATGCTCGCGCAGAAGCTGGGAGGCATCGCGCAACGGCTCGAACGGCAGACCCTGGCGGAACTGGCCGCGCTGCCGGCGAAGGACCGCCTCAAACAGCTCGAAGCGTTGGCCGCTTCACGGCCTTTGTATCGGCAGGCCTTCTTTCATCAACCGGGACGAGGCTTACTTCTGCCCTCGGCCGGCGGGCCCCTGACGCGCGACGCACGCGATTTCCTCCAACGCTTCGAACCGTTCTTCAGCGGGCGGCAGCCTTGGGAAAAGGCGCCGCAGGAACGCGAGGGAAGAACGTACGAGAGCGACTCTTTGCTGGAGGGCTGTCTGCCGTGGTTCGATCAGAATCAACTGCATCTGCTCTGCTGGCGGCGCGATCCGGAGTCCCAGGCGCTGTTCGGCGTGGAGCTGGAGCTGATGTGCCTGCTGTCCGAATGGGCGCCGTGTTTTGCGAATCAGCCGCAGGGGAATTTCACCGCGGTACTGAGGGATGGAGAGGACCAGCCGATTTTCCAGATGGGGCCAAGCCTCCAAACAGAGGCGGCGGACAGCGCATCCGCGCCGCTCGGTCCCGGGTTTCCGCATTGGCGGGTGGACGTCCTAAGCGATGGCCGGCCGGCCGGGGTCCGAAATCTACGGATCTTTTACGGCCTGCTGCTGGGTTCCTTGCTGGCGGCGTTGTTCAGCGGGGAAGCGCTCCTGCTCTGGCAGGCGCGGCGCCACTACCTGGATGCCCAGCGCAAGACTTTGTTTGTCTCCAATGTTTCCCATGAATTGAAGACTCCGCTCACGACCATTCGGATGTACGCGGAAATGCTCGAAGAGGGCCGCGTTCCGGAGGAAGGCCAACGTGCGCGCTATTTGCACGTGATCGGGGAGGAATGCCGGCGCCTGACCCGGCTGGTCAATAACGTCCTCGACTTCAGCCGCATCGAACAACATCGCCGGACCTACCGCCCGAGCCGGGTGGATGTGGCCGAGCTGGCCCGGTCCCTCGCGGACCAGCAGGAGTTGCGATGCCGGGAAAAAGGCGTCCGGCTGGTTCGTGAAATCCCCGGCGAACCGGTTTGGCGGCTCACCGACCGCGACGCGTTGGAGCAGGCCCTGCTCAACCTGCTGGACAACGCTCTAAAGTACGGCGGCGGCGAGGTGCGGGTGCGGGTGTCGCGCGGCCCGGGCGAGGCGGCGGTCGAGGTCCTGGACCGCGGACCCGGGATTCCCGCCGGGCGCCGCGAGAAGATCTTTGAAAAGTTCTACCGCGACGACGACACGCTGACCACGGCCATCGCAGGAAGCGGCCTGGGCCTGACCATTGCCCGTGGGCTTCTGCGGGACCAGGGCGGCGACGTGCGATACCTGCCTCGGGAGGGCGGCGGAAGCTGCTTCCAAATCCATTTAAAGGAAAACACATGAGCAAGCCTCTGATCCTGGTGGCCGAAGACGAAGCGCATATCCGCGAAGGCCTGGCCGACGCCCTTACGGGCGAAGGCTACGACGTGGCGGTCGCGCCGAACGGAAAGGCGGCGCTCGAAAGCTATGAAGCGCGCCGCCCGGCGTTGCTGATTCTCGATGTGATGATGCCGGAACAAAGCGGCTACGATGTCTGCCGGGCCGTACGGCGAAAGGACGCCTCCACGCCCATTTTAATTCTGACCGCCCGGGGAGAAGAGATCGACAAGGTGGTCGGACTCGAACTCGGCGCGGACGATTATGTCGCCAAACCCTTTGGCATCCGTGAACTGCTGGCACGGGTGGCCGCCTTGCTGCGGCGCGTGCAGGTCACGGCCGCGCCGGCGCCGGCGGTTTCCGAAACCTTTGCCTTCGGCGAAGCCGTGATTGAACCGCGCAAATTGCAGGGCCGTCTCCAGCAACGGTCGTTTCGCATCAGCCAGAGGGAATTGCGCCTGATGCAGTTTTTTGCCGAACATCCGGAGGAAGTGCTCAGCCGCGACGAGCTGTTGAATGCGGCCTGGGGGGTGGATTACCTGGGGACCACGCGCACCCTGGACCAGCACATCGCCCAACTTCGCAAAAAGGTCGAGCCCGATCCGGGGCGGCCCCAAACCTTGCTCACCGTGCACGGCGCCGGTTATCGATATTGCCCGTTTAGCGAATAAACCTATCGCTGTGGGCTAAACTAATCGGCTCTAAATCAGTATCTTATGCGTATAGGCATAACCACTTGTTCGTACGGCTTAACGGAATATTCAGAGAAACACGCATGGGGCAGAACTATGATGTTGATCCAAAATAGTATGCCACTAGAATAATCCTAGTATCATTTATATGACAACGGGGGGGGATTCTGTGATCTGGGCAATACGCAAGGATTCGATGCTGGCGTCTTTATGCGTTATGGGCTTAATCCTGGCCGCCATTAGCGCAACGGGCGCGCAGGCGACCGAGACTTCATCCAGCCATTCGCTTCCGGAAGTCGACAGCATCTCGCCGCCGACGCCGGCGCCCACGGAGGCGCACCCCAGCACCCTATTAGTAGGCTTCAAACCTCGCGCCACCTTACAGGCTCGCGCTTCAATTCATGCCGCCCTGGGGACGCGCCAGCTGCACGCGATGCGTCGCATTCCCGTCCATGTGGTGGAAATCCCGGCCGGCGCGAATCGCGACGATCTGATGGCGGCCTATCGGCAATTCCCGGATGTGGCCTATGTGGAGCCCAACTACCGGGTGCAGGCCAGCGACCTTCCCAACGACACCTATTTTACAAACCTGTGGGGCCTGCTGAACACCGGACAGAGCGGCGGCACGCCGGGCGCCGACATCGGCGTGACCCATGCCTGGGCGCTCTCCACGGGCAGCACGAATGTGGTCGTCGCCATCATCGACACCGGCATCGACTACCGGCACCCGGACCTGGCGTCGAACATGTGGGTCAATGTCGCGGAAGCCTCCGGAGCCGCGGGCGTGGACGACGATGGCAACGGCATTGTAGACGACATCCACGGCGCACGCTGGGTGAATGGGACCGGCGTGCCGACCAGTGGAGATCCCTTCGACGACAACGACCACGGCACTCACGTCGCCGGCACCATCGGCGCGATCGGCAACAACAACTATGGCGTGGTCGGCGTCAATTGGACGGTCCGACTCATGGCGCTGAAATTCCTCAGCAGCAACGGCAGCGGCCATATCGCAGACGCCCTTTCAGCCTTGGAATATGCCTTGGACAAAGAGGCGCCTCTTTCGAATAGCTCGTGGGGCGGCGGCGGATACTTGCAGTCCTTCAAAGATATGGTGACTTTGGCCGGGGAACACAACCATCTGCTGCTCATAGCCGCGGGAAACAGCAATCAGGACAACGATCGCAAACCGAGCTATCCCGCCAGCTACGACAACCCTAACATCCTGGCCGTGGCGGCCAGCGACCCTCTCGACGAACGGGCCTACTTCAGCTCCTATGGCTTGACCAGCGTGGACGTCGCCGCGCCCGGCTTGGACATCTTAAGCACAATACCCAACAGCCGTCTGGACACCTTCAGCGGCACCTCCATGGCCACTCCGCATGCGGCCGGATTGAGCGCTTTGCTGCTGTCGATCGATCCTTCCGCTTCCTATGCCGATTTGAAGCGCTGGATTCAAGACGGGGCAACGAGGTTGTCCTCGTGGCAGGGATTGGTCGCAACAAGCGGACGCATCAACGCCAAGGAATCCTGCCGTCTCGCGCTGTTGCCGACCCATGTCGTGGCCGTCACGAACGTTGCGGCCGTCAGCGGCCAGGGCGAGTCATCCGTCGCTCTCTCGTGGGACAATCCCGCCGGCCCCGAATTCGAGCGAGTGACGATCCGGCGCAACACGCAGGGCTTTCCTGCAAGCTGGAACGAAGGCGAAGCGATCTATGAGGGCAACGCTGAAGCGTTCGAGGACGGCCCTCTCGCCGCCGGATTGTATGCCTACTACACTTTTTGGGCGCACTACGCCGATGGTTCCTACTCGGCGCCGGCCCATATTCGATGCCGCGTCGGAGGCCGGCCGAACGACTGGTTTACCGAGATGTTCGCCCATGAAGATAACGATCTGGCCTATCATTCCATGACGTTCGTGCCGAATGGTTCCGCCAACTACTACGAGGCGTTCATCGATCCCGCAAGCTCTTTCCCAACCGACCCGTCCGAAGGAACGCCCCTGGCCGTGACCTTTCAAAGCTGTGCGACCGTCACGCTGGCCGAGGGCAACCGCGTCTGGCTTTACGGCGCAAGCTACACGTCCCTGTATGCCAGCGCCTATGGCTACATCACGTTCAGGAAGCCGGATTTAAGCTACATCGAAAGCCCATCGACCCACTTCATGCTGCCGCGCATCTCCGGGCTCTTCGACCTGCTCGATCCGGCGCCCAGCAATTGCATATCCTGGAAACAGATGGTCGACCGGGTGGCGATTACCTACCAGAACATGCCGGAGTATGGCGCTCACACCGAGAACAACTTTCAAATCGAGCTGTTCTGGGACGGAAAGATCCGCATCACCTGGCTTGCCCTGGCGGCGCGCGACGGCCTGGCCGGCTTGTCGGACGGAGATAAACAACCCGCCGATTTTGTCGAAAGCGATCTGGTTTCCTCCGCCTATCCTCCTTTTGACGACCTGCGCGTCCGGCCTCGGGCTCCCCTCTCCTACGCCGGCCTCGAGGGGGGCGGGTTCTCGCCCGAAACCCTTTCCATGACGCTGACCAATGCCGGGAGCTCCAATCTCATGTGGCAGGCCAAATTCGACATGACGTGGATGTCGATCGCGCCGACCGGCGGCGTTTTGCCGGCCGGAGCCGGAACCACGGTCGTCGCGCGCACGGCCCCGCTGGCCAACGGCTTCGGCCTCGGCATCTACCGGGATACGCTGACCTTCAGCAACGTAAACTCGCACTGTCCGCAGCCGCTGCCGGTAACGCTCTATGTGCAGCAGGAGGGCCGCACGGCGCTCTACTATGCGGACGTCTATCAGGGGGAGAACGCCTTGCTGGCGGCCTTGCACAATCTGGGGTACGCGATCGCGGAAGCCCCCTCCTGGAGCGCATTCAATCGACAGTTGTCCACCGGATCTTACTCGCTGGCCGTGGGACTCAATCACCAACAGACCTTGCAGCTCGATGTGGAAGCCGTATCCAACCATCTGGCTGGGGCCGGCCTAGCGATCATCGCCGACGCCTCCCGGAACGAGGCGCTGGCTGAATTGCTGGAAGCCGGCTACACCGGCTACTACAATCAAAACCCCGTTACGATCGTGAACGCCGAGCTGGCCGCAGGCGTCGCCGCGCCCATGCCGCTGACGTCGCCCGGCCGCACGGTGTGGGCGATGGGGCTTTCCGCGGACCCGGAAGCGGAATCCCTCGCGCAATTTCCCAACGGCAATTCGGCGATCGTCTGGGGAAACCACGGGCGCAGTGCGCTGTTGGGCTTTGCCGCGGATACCCCGCAACTTTCGGATGGCACGGCTTTCTTCCAGAATCTCGCGACGCTGCTGGAGTGCGGCAGCGATGCGCTGCGCATCCAGCCTCCGGAATCCTTCACAGCCTCCGGCTATGAGGGTTTCATGCCGCTGCCGGAGAGCAAAACGTATACCCTCACGAACGAGGGCGCCTCCTCCATCGCCTGGACGGCCCGGCTCGATCGCGAGGGGGTCGCGGTCGCACCGTCCTCGGGCGTGCTGGCGCCCGGCCACTCCGCGCAAGTGCTCGTCTCCCTCGACAGCGAGGCGAGCGGCTGGAACGCAGGCGACTACGAGAATCGGCTCATCGTCTCCAACGCCGCCACCGGCAAGATCCGGGTTCGGCAGGTCCTGGCGCATCTGCAAGCGATTCCGGGGCGGTTGGTCGCGTGGGACTCCGCGGCGCCGACCAACGACAACTTTATCCCCTTCGGAACTCTTGTGGTGGGACAAGTCGGCGTCGAGCAGATCACGCTGCATAACAGCGATCCGCAGCATGACCTGCTCGTTCAAGAGATCTACGTCGAGGGCGTCGCGGCCGGCGGCGGCGGGAGTTCGTCCCGCTCTGCGGCCCGGCCGCCTCCGCTAGCGGCAAACGCAGGCGCACCGCCCCAGTACGGCACGAACGTCTTTGAGCAGCCCCAGTACGTGCCCGGCCAACTGCTCGTCGGATTTCGTTCGAAGGCCGATCAGCAGTCGGGTTTCCAGCTTCACGCCGCCATCGGCGCCCAGCGCCTGCATTCCTACCGTCATATCGCCACGGACGTTGTCCAGTTGCCGGCCGGCGCCGATCTGGCGCAATACGCGGCCAGCTACCTGAGCCGCCCGGAAGTGACGTATGTCGAACCCAACTGCCTCCTGCACCTTGAAGGCTACCCGAACGATCCCCTTTTCGGCCAACAGTGGGGCCTGGACAATACCGGCCAGGAGGGCGGCACTCCGGGCGCCGACATTCAAGCCGTCAACGCCTGGGACCTGACGGCCGGAAACCGCGACGTGGTCGTCGCGGTGATCGATACGGGCATCGACTATACCCACCCGGACCTGCAAGCCAACATGTGGGTCAACGAGACCGAATGGGCCGGCGCGCCGGGCATGGACGACGACGGCAACGGCATTGTGGACGACATCCACGGCGCGCGTTGGACCCACCTTTACGGCGCCCCGTCCAGCGGCAATCCGATGGACGACCACGACCACGGAACGCACGTCGCCGGCATCATCGGCGCCGTCGGCAACAACGGCGTGGGCATGGCCGGCATCAACTGGAACGTCCGGCTGATGGCCCTGAAGTTCATGGATTCGAGCGGTCGCGGCTCGGAAGCGGACGAGCTGGCCGCCCTGGATTACGCCTTGGACAAGGGCGCCCGCATTTCCAACAACTCGTGGGGCGGAGGCGGCTACTCGCAAGCGGTCAAGAACATGCTGGCCGTCGCCGCCGCATCCAATCACCTTTTCGTCGCCGCCGCCGGCAACAGCGGCACGGACAACGATGTGTCGGCGACCTATCCCGCCAGCTACGACAACGCCAACATTCTCTCCGTGGCCGCCAGCGATCGCGACGATGGCCGGGCGTCGTTCACGTGTTACGGACGGCACTCCGTGGACGTCGCCGCGCCGGGCGTGGACATTCTGAGTTCGCTCATCGGGGGCGTCTACGACAGCTTCAGCGGCACGTCCATGTCGGCGCCGCACGTGACCGGGCTGGCCGCGCTGTTGCTGTCCCTGCGTCCGGGAACCTCGTATGCGCAACTCAAGGAGATGATCCTGAACGGCGCCGATCCCTTGCCGGAATGGACCGACTACACCGTAACCGGCGGACGCATCAACGCTTGGCGCTCGATCAGCCTGATCAACCCCAACTTCAGGCCTGAAGCCCTGACCTATCCGCTCCGGATTCCCCCGGGCGAGTCCGTTACGCTGGATATATATTTCACGCCCGTCGCGGCGGGCCTTCATACCTCGCGGGTGTTCATCGTCAGCAACGATACGAACACGCCCGTGCTCGCCATGAACCTGCGCGGCGAGGCCACGCCCGAGCTAATGGCGGTAACGCCCTCGGCCCTGGTGGATTTCTCGGGCGATGCCGGCGGGCCCTTTACGCCAGAGCAGACCGCCTACACCGTGACCAACACCGGCCCGGGAACACTGAATTGGACCGTCGCGGCCAGTGCGCCCTGGGTAACGCTGACGCCTTCGAACGGCGCCTTGGCCGCCGGCGAAACCCAGACGGCCATCCTGACCCTGAATGAGCAAGCGTATGACCTGGAATGGGGCTCGCACGGCGCTTCGATCGTCTTCAGCAACCATCTCTCGGGCCTGACCTATGAGCGCCGCATCCGCTTGATTACCCATTTGGGTTTGTGCGACGCCCTCGATCAATGCGACTGGACGTGGACCCTCGGCGGTCCGTCATGGTATACTCAGACCTCCCAGAGCCACGACGGCCGCGATAGCGCCCGAAGCGGCGCCATTGCAGACGGCGCCGCCTCCTGGATATCCACCTCCGTTCGCGGCCCGGGAACCTTGACCTTCTGGTGGACGTGCATCCTCCAGGAGTTCTTCGGCGATCACCTGGAAGTCTATCTCGACGGCAGCATCTGGCAGGACGGCATGATCGGAGGCTGGCAGTGCGCGAACATGCCGATTCCAAAAGGCGCGCACACGGTCATGTGGATGTACCGGAAGAACTGGGTGTGGAGCGCCCCCGGCCCCGTCGACTGCGCGCGCCTGGATCAAATGTCCTTCTTCTCCACCGAGCTGGATATTTCGCCGAGCGACGAAGCCTCCGTGTCCGGCCCGCCCGGCGGTCCTTTTTCGCCCGCATCGCTGTCCTATACGGTCACGAACGGCGGAGTGACGACGCTGACTTGGACCGCCGACGCCGACGCGCCCTGGTTGACCCTCAGCACGACGGGCGGCGAGCTGGCCGCCGGGGAATCCACGAACGTGGCGGTTGCGGTAAACGAAAACGCTTTGGCCTTCCCGATGGGCTTCTATCGCGGGACCGTGACGTTCCACAACGTAACCCTCGACTATTCCCGAACGCGAACTTTAGCGCTGGCCGTGGAACAGCCGTTGTGCGACGCGCTGGAGGCCTGTTCGCTGGATTGGCGGCGCGGCGGCGCCGGCTATTGGTTCTGGCAAACCAACAACACGCACGACGGCGCCGATGCCGCTCAGAGCGGTCTTGTTGGCAACAATCAGGCGTCCTGGATGGAAACCACGATCAAAGGTCCGGCGACGTTGAGCTTCTGGGCCGCAGGGTTGCCGTACTCCACTTATCATCGGCTCGAATTCTATATCGACGGCGCTCTGATGCAGCAATGGCTTGCGCCAAACTGGACCCTCTACCAATATCCGATCTCCAATGGCTTCCACGATGTCCGCTGGCGGTATGTCAACGAGTCGGTGACCGGCGGTATGGCCATCGTGGATCAGGTTTCCTACGTGTCGACCGCCCTGGCCGTCAGCCCCAGCAGCGGCTTCTCTCCCTGCGGACGGCCGGTTGGACCCTACAGTCCGGCCTTCGCCGCCTATGCCCTGACCAATCGCAGCCTGGAAACACTGGAGTGGGAGGCGGGCAGCACCACTAACTGGGTGGATATCGCACCGCTCAATGGCGTCCTGGCCGCCGGCGAGGTTGCCTCGGTAACCGTCACGCCCAACGCCGTGGTCGCGACCCTTGCTTTGGGAACCTACGGCGGCTCGCTGCTGATTTCCAATCGGACGGATGGCCAGGTCTACACCCGGCCGTTGACCCTGGTCCTCGAAGAGCCGATCTGCGAAGCCGTCGACAACTGCGCCTTGCAGTGGAGCCGGAGCGGGTCCGCCTTGTGGCATTACCAGACCAGTCTCAAGCACGACGGCGTCGATGCCGCCCGCAGCGGGGCCATAGGGCATAACAGCGCGACGGCGCTGAGCGCAACCTTGGAGGGCCCCGGCGAACTCTCTTTCCTCGCCTATTTTTACGAGTGGGGCGTATACGGTTACAATGGCGCGCTCTACGTCCGATTGGACGGCAACACGGTCGAAACCATCGATTACAATCTCACGTGGGGGCTCCGCACGCTCCAGATTCCAGCCGGCGCGCACACCGTCCAATGGCTGGTTCAGTCCGGATACCAATATTACTCGGGCGGCGGCTATGCGGCTCTGGACGAGGTGGTTTTCGTCACCAACAACATGTCCGTCGCCCCCTCCTCCAGCTTCGAATCCATCGGCATCGAAGGCGGACCCTTTATACCCGCCTGCAAGGTCTATGCGGTGTCGAATCTTGGCCCCATGAGTTTGACCTGGTCCGCGGGCCTCAACGCGGATTGGTGTACAGCCGCGCCGTCCGGCGGCGTGCTGTCCGGGGGCGCCGCGACAAATGTCGCGATCGTTTTTAACGCAATCGCGAGCAACCTGACGAAAGGCGTTTATACCGGGCAGCTCGTGTTCTCGAACGAAACCCACGGCGTGATCAAGACGCGAAACCTCCGGCTGGAAGTCGAAGAGCATCCCTTCTGCGAAGCGGTCGACGACTGCTCCCTGACGTGGTTGCGAGCCGGGACGTCCAACTGGTCCTACCAGACCGCCTGCACGCATGACGGCGTGGATGCCGCACGAAGCGGCGCGGTCGGCCACAGCCAGGACTCCTGGGCGGAAACCGTGCGGACGGGACCGGGCGAATGCTCCTTCTGGTGGAAGGTTTCGTCGGAAGGCGCCTATGACTTCCTGACGTTCCTCGTCGATGGAGCCGGCCGCACGAATATCAGCGGCGAGGTGAACTGGAAGAGAGAGGAGCAGTGGATCCCGGCCGGCGTTCACACCCAGCGCTGGCGCTACGCGAAGAACGCCGCCACGTCCTATAACGCCGATGGCGGCTGGCTGGACGAGATCGCTTTCGTTTCCGAGTTTATTTCCATCTCTCCGGGTTTTCTGTCGTCGCGCGGGCTGCCCGGCGGACCGTTCTCGCCGGTCTCGCGAACCTATGCGTTGAGCAATGCCAGCGCTTCCAGCATGTCCTGGCATGCCCATCCCACGGTGAATTGGTGCACCGTAACGCCGACGAACGGGTCGCTCGGAGCCGGCGTCGCGGCGACCATTCAAGTATCCTTCAATGCCGAAGCGGCCGCGTTGCCGCTAGGCTCCTACGAGGGCGCCTGGGTGTTCTCCAATGTGACCATCGGCGCCGCCCGGTCGCGCCAGGTCCTGTTGACCGTTGAGAGTCCCATTGGAGAGGCGCTCGATTACCGCGGATTGCCGTGGTCGCGGTCCGGCAACGGTTTCTGGTTCCATCAGACGAATATTACGCACGACGGCGTCGATGCGCTGCAAAGCGCCCCCCTTGAACATGCCAAAACGGTCCGTGTCGAAACCACCGTCCGGGGTCCGGGACAAATGTCGTTCTGGTGGAAGGTCTCCTCGCAAGCCTACTCCGACTACCTGCGCTTCAAGGTAAACGCGATGACGCCCCATCAAATCAGCGGCGAAGCCGACTGGCAGCAGGTGTCGTATGCCTTGACCAATGGACTCTCCGTCGTGGCTTGGGAATACACGAAAAATGTCTCGGGCACGGGCGGACAGGATTGCGCGTGGCTGGATGATGTGATCTTCCCCTGTCAGAGCGCCATCCCCGAATGGTGGCTGAATCGACACCGCCTGCCCATCGACGGCTCGATCGACTACGACGATGACGACCGGGACGGCTACGACAATTGGCGCGAGTGGCGCGCGGGCACGGATCCGACCAACGACCAGTCCTTCTTCCGGTGCAGCCTCCTGCGCGAGGACGCCGCCGCCTCTGAGGTCGTCATCCGCTGGCTCAGCGCCACGGACCGCACCTACCGCCTGCAACACCGCACCAATCTGCTGAACAGCGGCTTCACGATCCTCGCCACCAACCTGCCCGGCCAGGTGGATTCCACCAGCTACACCGATACCACCTCCGCCGCCGAAAACCGTCGCTTCTATCGAGTTCTTGTGGAATAACGCCTTATGGGCCTGTCATTCGTCAAAAAATGGAATTTCAAAGATTTCCTGGAGGGTTCCGCTCTGTCGGAACCTTCTTCTTCCGGTCGCGACGGAGCGCGGCCCTCCAAAACACAAGTCGTCTTGTAGCTGCAACTCTTTTCAGAACGGCATCCTACCGAAATAGAGGCCCATGCAGTGGCTTTCCTTACTCAGAAGGTATTAACCCGAATTCCTTCAAATGGGAAATAAGCAGGGCGCGATCGATCGGTTTGACCAAATAGGCATCGGCCTGCGTGCGAAAGGCCTTCATGATGTTGTCCTTGTCGTGAAACGTGGTGGTCATAACAATTTTAGCGCCGTCGCCCGGCGGGATGCCTTGCCGATCCTCCATCGACCTAATCTCCTTGAGCACGCTTTGCCCATCCATTTCCGGCATGATGATGTCCAGGCAGATAAGGTCGTATGGGGCGTCATCCCGGAAGATGCTTTGATGGAAGGCCTGCATGGCCTCCTTTCCGTTGACTGCAATATGCACATCTCCATACTCTGAAAGCATAGCCTGAAGATTTACGCGCTGGGTGAAGCTGTCTTCCACAATCAATGTTTTCATACGATCCTCCTGGTTTCCTTATCCCTAAACATTCTGACTTGGATTTGTCCTTATGGCTCGATCGTCAAAACGAATGAGCTCTTGCTTCTGCTTGGGAAATGAGCTGCGATTTCGTAACCCGGCCCCCTTGTATCGAAGAACGTTACACGCCGCTGCCAATCAAGTTATATGCTTTAAGATCCTCTCTGTAAAACCGCTTTAAAAAATCGAGCGCTGAAGGGGTGCATCCTGACACGGCCGCAACAACGGACGGCGACGAAGCGCCGCCCCTACCGTTCCTTGCCGTGGGCAGGGCGCTCACTCCGCTGAGCGCCTTCTTTTCCCCATACAATCTGCGGCCGCGTCGAGATGCACCCGCGCTGAAGTGCGCACCGCCTTGCCGGCAATGCCAGCCACGCCGTTGTCGAAAAGAGAGCCGCGCACTTGCCGCTCGCAACCCAATTTTCAGGGGCCATATTTCTGGAATTGCCATTGAAAATGGAAGCCTTGCAGGTTATTCATGAAGCCATGCAATTGCAGCTTAAGACTTATTACCGCATGGAGTTTCTTCCGCTGATCGTTTCTTTCGTCACCGAAACTGCGCGATGTCTTGGGGCGACGCCCAAGGAAATTTCCGAGCTGGGCATGGCTTCCGACGAGGCGGGGATGCATATCGTTGAACGTTTTCCGGGCGATGGACTGGAGGAGCAGTTTGAAGTGGTTTGCGAGGTTTGCGAGGAGGGATTGAGAGTGGTCTTCAGCAATATGGGGCTGCCGGTCAATCCGCAGGCTTTGCCCAAGTTTGCAGCCGACCAACCGGAAGAGACCATCGACGGGCTGGGGCTTTTCCTGATCGAAAAACTGGTGGATCGTTTTGAGTTCGTCAACCAGGGGCGCGCGGGGTGGCGGACGGTCATGGTAAAGAAACTGGCTCAGTTGAAGGCGCCGGTTTCCCAGCCCAACGAAGAAGCCGGGAACCTGGCGGCGTCCCGGGAAAAACTTCGTATTGTGCAGGCCGGCCTCGAGCACGTTCCGGGCATTGTCGAACTGGCCTATCGCAACTACGGGTATTCCTACAGCAAGGATCTTTTCTACTATGCCGATCGACTCCGGGCTGCGATCGCCGGCGGCAAGATCGAATCCTTCATTGCGCTGAATCCGGAAAATCGCGTGGTCGGGCAAATGGCCATCTTGTATTCCGCGAACAGCCAGGACGCGGCCGAAGTCGGCGCCGTGATGATTCAACCGGAATACCGCCGCAGCATGGGCCTGCTGCAGCTTCTCAAGGTCGTTAATCATGCGGTTAAAAATCAGGACCACTCGCTTGCGTTAGTGGAAGCCAACCTGGTGACGACTCACACCCTGTCACAAAAAGTCTGCGGCATGTTTCACTTCAAACCCATGGCGCTGAAGCTTTCGGTACACGGAAGAGCCAAGTTTCTTGCGCTGGCGGAAGAGGCCGATCGTCAGCGGGAAACTCTTTTGCATGCCATAACGATCCTCCGTCCCGTGCCGCCTGTTCGCCTGTTCGTTCCTCCCCGCCACCTGGAAATCACCCGGAAGCTATTTGCCGGCGTCGGGATTTCTATCGAGAGCTCAGAGACCGCAGCTCTTCCAGGCAAGGCGTCGCCCTGCCCTCTGCCGGCCCAGACCATGCTGAATATTGAAAAGCACGCAGATTCGGCCTTGGCCGTCCTTTCCATTCAGGAGCCGGGCCTGGACTGCGCCGCTGCTTTGCGAGCGAAACTCTTCGACCTGGAATCGGACGGCATGAAGACGGTGTTCATCCGTCTTCCCGGCTGGCATCCGCAACCGGCGGATTGGGATCGTGAGGCGCGGGCCTTGCGAATTTTCTTCAGCGGCTGGGTCGTGGAAGCGCCGGACCGGTGGTGGCTGCTGTACACGCGGCTGAACGCGCAACGGTTCGATTTCGGACGGATTCAATTGTGCGACCCTTTGGCGATGGAACTGAGAACGTACGTGGAAACCTGTTTTCATGAGGCGGTGCTCTGATGGATAATAAACCAACGATGCATGGATGGATTCTGTATACGGGGAACGAAGTCAAGGAACTCACCCGCGCTTGCGAGGAAGCCCGGACGGCCGGCGTGCAACTCGAAGTGGTCGCCCCCAAGGAAATCGAACTGGTCCTGGATGGTCGTGAACCGAAAGTCTTCCGCAACGGGGTCGCAACTCCCCTGCCCATGTTTGCCCTGGCCGCCTTCGTGGAGGAAGCCGATTTCTACAACCTGGCCCTGCTCCAGCAACTCGAAACCCAGGGCGTGCTCTGCGTAAACCGCGCCGATACCCTGAAGAAAACCGGCGACAAACTGCTGACCCTGCAACTGCTCGCGGCGCAGGGGCTGCCCGTGCCGAAAACGATCCTCGTCCGCAAGGATTCGTCGCCCCAATTCATTTGCGAACAACTGGGCCTGCCGGTCGTGATCAAGATCGTCGACGGCTCCAAGGGCCATGGCGTGACGCTGGTGCAAACGGAGAAGGAATTGGAAAACCTGCTGGAAATGCTGGAAGCCGCTCGCTCGCCCACCGGCATCCTGGCGCAGGAATTCATCGCCGACAGCCGCGGCCACGATTTGCGCGTGTTGGTGATCGACGCGCAACCCCGGGTGGGCATGCTGCGCAAAAATCGTTCGCCGGAGGGTTTCAAATCGAACGTCTCCGCCGGAGGTTCGGCCGAGGCCTACCCGCTGACCGACGCCATCCGCGCCTTGTCGAGCCGCGTGATCGAAATCCTGGGCCTGAACATCGGCGGCATCGATTTGCTGTTCAAGGGCGACGGCTTTGTCGTCGGCGAGGCCAATTCCATCCCCGGATTCCAAGGCATCGAATCCTGCAACGTGATCAATGTTCCCGTCGAAATCCTGAAGAGCATCGGACGGCAGCTCAAGGAACGAGCCATGGCCAAGGTCAAGGCCCTGGCGGAAGGCATCCGTTCGCTGGATGACCTGCGCGGCAAGAAGGAACCGGAACTGGTCCAAACTTTCATGGGCGCCTGTTCTTCCGTGGAGAAAGTACAGCACGCCATTCTAATGGATATCGTCCACCGTAATGCTCAGACGGAATTTGGAAAGGCTCACGGCTTTGAAGGCATTCGGTCGGTCGAAGAATTTCGACGGCAAGTTCCGATCGGCGTCTGGGAGAAATTTGAGCCTTACACCCAACGCATGGAACAGGGCGAAAAGGATCTATTATTTGCCGGCCAACCCATGCACTTTGTCTGCACCAGCGGCACCACCGGCCATATGAAGCTGCTGCCCGAGAGCGCCGAAGGCGAATTTGCGAAAGCCTTGGTCAGCCGCATGCGCACGGCCCTGCTTGTGAAAATGATCCCCGAGCTGATGAACGGTTATTTCATTCCCCTTTCCAACGCCGCCGTGATGGGCCAAGCGGCTTGCGGCATCCCCTTTGGCACGGCGTCGGGGCTAACCTTGGCCGGCACGCCGGAGGAGATTCGCCGCCGCATGGCTTTTCCTCCCGACATCCTGCGGGCGAAAGACGCCGAAACGTTGGATTACCTGATCATGCGCTACGCCGTGGCCCAGCCCTTGGTGCGACTGGTGGTGGGGAATAATCCCGGCCGGCTGACCTCACTGGCGGAAACCGCGAATAATCTGCGTGACCGCTTGATCGCCGACATTGAACAAGGGACCTTGCCAAAGGACTTGGCGCTGGATCCCGAGGTCCGACAACTGCTCGAAGCGAATCTGAAGCCGGACCCGGAACGCGCACAGGCCCTGCGGCAGATGGTCGCAACACGAGGCCGGCTGGAGCCGCGCGATTACTGGCCGGGCTTGAAGATGATTTCCTGCTGGCTGGGCGGAACCATCGGACGCTACCTGGAGGGCCTGAAGCCCTGGCTGCCGGAAGGCGTGGCCTTCACCGACTGCGGCTACGGCGCCAGCGAAGGCAAGTTCAACATCCCAATGAAGGCCGGCCTGTCCGAAGGACCCTTGGCCATCCTGGGCTATTTCTTTGAATTCGAGCCCATGTCCGGCGGGGAGCCGCTGATGGCTCATGAACTCAAAGACGGCGAGGATTACGGCCTGCTGCTCACTTCCTATTCCGGACTGTATCGGTATGATTTGCATGACATCGTTCGCGTCAAAGGATTCACAGGCCAGAACCCCAACATTCACTTCATCAGCAAGACCCGCGACATCGCCAACCTGGCCGGCGAAAAACTCACCGGCGCGTTTCTCGCGGAACGCATCCGAGATACCCTGGCGGCTCGAAACCTGCGCTGGCGGCATTTTTGCGTGGTCGCGGACAGCGCCCGGCACGGCTACGATTATTGCATCGAGCCGGAAGGCGAAGCGTTCCCCGACGCCGCCTGGCTTGCAGATTTGGAAAAAACGCTGCTCGACCAAGCCCCGATTTACCGCATCCTGAGCGGGCAGCGGCTGATCCAATCCCCGCGCCTTATTGTCATGAAACCCGGATGGTTGGATCGCATTCATGCCGATCATGTGCGTCCCGGCATTTCCATCAGTCAATTGAAGCTGCCCTTGATCTGCGATAAAATGCCGCACCCCGAGCTGCTTGGGCAAGTCTTCGAGATTTAAGCGTTGCCTAATGGAAGATTCCGCAAAAACATCTAAAGCGATGCCTCGGGCTCTTGTGGCCTTGGGCGGGTATTTGATCCTGATCACCGCCCTGGTTCGGCTGGGGACCAGTCTATACCTGCCCGCCTTGCCTCGCATGGGGCTTGAGCTGAACCTCTCGACCCACCAACTGGCATCCACCATGACCGCTTATCTGGCCGCCTTTGCGGCGGCCTCCGTACTGTTGGGGCCCTTGTCCGATCACTGGGGCCGGCGGGTTTTGATCCAAGGCGGCCTCGCCGTGTATTTCATCGGGTCCCTGTTCTGCGCCGTTGCAGAGGGCTACGGACTGCTATTGACCGGGCGCATCCTGCAAGCCGTGGGCGGCAGCGCGATTCCGGTGGCGACCCGCGCCATGACCCGCGACGCGTTCAACGACCGCCAGATGATCGGCGTCCTGGGCTGGATCGGGGCCATCACCGGATTGGCGCCGGTGCTCGCGCCCGTACTCGGCGGATTCCTCACCCAGGGCTTTGGCTGGCGCTCCAATTTTTACCTGCTGACCGGCGTTACGCTGGCTGTAGGCGTCTTGGCACACCGACAGGCGCCCGAGACCTTGTCCCTCGCCAACCGGATGCCCTTCGAGATTTCGGGAACTCTCCGGGCCTATGGAGCGATGCTCGTCACGCCCAGCTTTATGCTGCCGCTGATGCCGGTCATGGCGTGCTTTGCCGTTCAAGGAGCGTACCTGGTCAGCTCGCCTTTTATTTTTATCCATCTTCTGAATATGACCCCCGCAACATTCGGCGCCACCAGCTTGCTGTTGGTGGGCGCGTTGGTGAGCGGACGATTCGTCTGCATGGCCTGCTTGAAGCGGTGGGGCTTGTATCCCACGTACGTGGCCGGCGCCGCGCTGGCCTTCCTCGGCGGGCTGCTCTTTCTTTTTGTTCTGCTCATGCATTGGATCTCCGTCCTTGCCATTCTGGCCGCCTCCGCGGTCTTCTGTCTCGGCTTCGGCGCGTTGATCCCCATCGGCATGAAAGCCGGTCTCTCCGCATTCCCCGCACGGGTGGGCGCCGCCTCCTCGCTGTTTGGCTGCCTGACGCTCGGAGCTGCCGCCGTGGGCAGCGCGGTGCTCGGCGCTCTGATGGAACGCGGCTCGCAGGACATCGCGGCGCTGGCCGTCTTCACCTTCGCGGCCAGCCTGCTGGCTGTGCTCTCCAGCCTGCTGTGCCGACGTCAGCTATCCTAACCAACTCGCGGGCAGGAACGCCCTCGGTCGTCTCCATCGCGGTTTCATAAAGAAACGCATACAACGCCTGCATCTCGGAAAAAGCCAGAGGAGAAACAAGCCCTCGCAAGGCCGTCAGTCGTGTTTGAAGGAGTTGTTTCTCTCAAGAATAGGCTTCAACCGCATTGGAATCTCTGCCTTAAGCGGACGAGCTATCGCGTTGGTCAGAGGCGAACGCGCAGAAGCCAAGGTCAAAACGTTGGAGACCATCTGCGGACGCTCTTTAGACGCAGCCATCGCCGGCCGCTCTCGATGAGCAGGCGCGTTTTGAACATGAAGGACAACGCCCACAAGGCCAAGGCGGCAGCAACCAAGCACAGAATCAGAAACACATTTTTCGACTTTTTCATCAGCGTTGTCTACGTGGAGCGCGTTGATACGAGTATCCTTGTCCGTACTTTTTTTGCACATGTGCCGGAACGGCCCCCTATGGCCTCTTCAGCGTTGCCGATGTGATTTACTGCGATACGCGGACTGATCCTTTGCGCTCCCCTTACTCTCTTTGTCTATTGTCTAGTTGCGGTAGAAGGACTTGCGACGTTTGTCGCAAGCCCTCCCCGCGCAGATCCGTACGTGCGGGACTACCGCATACGGCTCCTACCTCGAGTACATGGCGCCAAAATCTCTCGACGCACCCGCTCCAGTTTGCTCGACACGACGCTCCGGTCTTGCACCCGGATCGTGGCATCCTTTTGCAGGTTCC